>Ga0099824_1007410_pt1 | contig 14549 bp, 7 predicted proteins | sample SiratrowhiteBW_FD_76837 | JGI IMG/M metagenome (GOLD analysis project Ga0099824, IMG submission 76837) | Root nodule microbial communities of legume samples collected from California, USA - Siratro white BW | ecosystem: Host-associated > Plants > Roots > Nodule | place: USA: California...
ATAAAATACTGATATATTTGTTTGGAGTATTGAATTGTATTATTACTGAACTGGGTTCTGAATTGACTCTTGATTCTGCTTACTGTTTCATGCAACTGTTCTGATTCAGTAAATTCAAATAAAAATCCAGTCTGTGAAACAGAATTGCATTTTACTAAAAAATATCAAATTATTTCAAAAAGTTTTGAAATCCAATTCACCCCCTTCTTGTATTTCAGCCAAAACAGTTTCCAACAAGTTGTATAGGCCATTAGATCTTTTCATTCAGCATATCTACAAAATCTTTATCACTCTATAACAAAACCTGCATCCATATAACAAATACCTTTCTCAAAGCATTGACTTAAATAACTTACTAATAAAATAAAAATATAACATATATTCAAAATGAAAACAAAATCAAAGCATTGACTTAAATAACTTACTAATAAAACAAAAATATAACATATATTCAAAATGAAAACAAAAGAAATTGATAAATGTAACGTGTAATTTGATTTGAAATACTTTATTGTCATGGTTGAACATTCTATAAATGGAAGGAAAACACGGAAAGAGTTTTACTTAGGGTTTAGTGTAAAATATAGAAAGGTATATTAAATTTAGATATAAGAAAAAATATATAAAGATAAAGATAAGAGATGATAAAAAACTAAAAATAAAAATTTAGAATAGATAAATAAATTCATACTAGTAATTTTTATTTTTATTTTTATTATTTGTAAATAAGATTAAAATTATTTTTAAATTTCAAAATATTTTTGTATTTGTTTAGAAATAAAAAATATTTATTTTAGTTAAAAAAATATACTTTACGTAGTTGTTACTATCATAAATAAAAATTAAGAAATTATTATTATTATTAGTATTTGTATTTATATTTGTTAAAAAAAGTTATTATCAAAAGAAAAAAATTATTTACAATTAAATTTAATTGAGAAAAATGTCTTTGAAAAGAGTATATTATTAATTTGAAAATAGTGTATTAAGTTAAATATATATTTTCATTATAAAAGTATATTAAATTTAGTTTTAATATATTAGAAGAGTTATATCATTATTAATTATATTAAGCCTTATAGATAATATATTTATATTTTTTTATTATATTTAATATATATCTTTTCATATTGATATTTAGAAACCAAAATAAAAAATATGATTAAAACCGAAAATTAATTCTTAATTAAATTAATTAATTTTATTTTAACTCTATATTTATCCTTGTTGTTTAAGAAAATAATATTATTTTTCATATATTTTATTATTTACAAAGTATTATAATTTTATATCTCATCTTATCATTAATTGAATTGGTTAGTACTAGCCATATTCAAAATTCAAAAATAAAAAAAAAATAGTAAATAAAAAAAATCAAATTTCTTTGTTTTTTTAAATGTTATTTCTCTTAAAAATTTAATTAGAGTGTTGTTGTAATTGACTTGGTGTTTAATAAATAATTAATTTAATTTTTAATATCACTAATTTGTGATTACAAAAGTTTAATATGATCCAAACTTTAGTTTTTAATATATTTTTATTTAGTAATAATATATCATATAATATTTGAAAATAATACTTTTTGAATGAAATAAGAGAAATAAATATATTTATAAAAATATTACGACTAAGTTTGATCTTAAAACAAACACTTTCATAAGTTAACATTAAAATTTATTTTAAAAAAATTAAGTTGACACTTATGTATATTGCATATTATATCTTTTTTAATTATTTAAAAAGTTTTTATCTCGTATAACAGATAATCAGAATAAAAACTTCCCTGAAACCTAAGTTTTGATATCATATAACTTAACAAATCATCGTCTAATAAAAAACACTAATTATATTGAAACCTTCCATTTTATACCTTACTTCCAAAGACTGAGAATGCAGAGATAAAAGCAGTATCACATATTATGTGATTTCAAAACTTAAACTGAAAAAAAAAATAAAATAAAATAAAATATTCATTTACATCCCATTTCTTGGTGGATGGGGTTTTGTAATACTTTGTCATGCAGCTTGCAATTTCTTTACAATACTTTTTCATGTAGTTTGCAATTTCTTTGCAATACTTTGTCATGTAGTTTGCAATTTTTTTTTTTAATATTTTGTCATGTAGCTTGTAATTTCTACAAGTTGAGGTCACAAGAATCTGATTTGTTGTTGTCTAAATTAAAATGTTGCATTTTAAATTTTATTATTGTTGAATATATTAGGGTAACTCTTAAATAATTATTGATATAAAAAAAACATTACATTTCCTGTTAATTATAATTTATATTAAAAAAATTCAAAACTTTTAAAAAAGAAAATAAAAATTACAACATAAAAAAAACATAAATAAAGTGTAGTAATCATTATTTTTTATAATTTTTCTTAGTCACCTTTGGTTGAACTACATGAAACTTTAGATTTATGAAGAATCACTATATCAGATAGAATAACTCTCTTTGCAATGCCGATCACTTTTTCAGGTTTCATCATTTCTTATATGGTTATATTCGAACAGTGACGTTATAAAGTCCTGTCTGGTTATTCTTGTCTAAAGTTAAAAGTTGATCTTTCTTAAAAACCACCACATGCTCACAATTGATATGTATTCTCAATCTAGTGAAACTTTGGACTAAAGTTTCATCAAGTTTAAAAGCGAACTTAAGATATAAGTAAGAGGCGGTGACACTCACATAATCCAAGAAAAAATGAGATTATGTCAGTGTCACCGAACAGAAAGAAAGAAAAAATGAAATTGTAAGTAAAGAGGTCGTGGTATTATAGGAAAAGTTTAACATGATAGAATTGCTCACATAGAAGGTGTAATTATTATATGTTTCTTTATTAGCAATAAAAAATAATATAAATAGAAACATAAAAGAGTTGCTTCAATCCTATACAAGACATCATTGCTATAAATCAAATCCAACAAGATAAAACAGACACTATAAGAAAAACTCAAATTACTAACCGAATTTTATACAAAATTTTACAGTCAATTTATCAATAAATTTAGTCTGTTCATAATTATCAATGGATTTACCGATAAAAAAATTACGACTAATTTATTGACGAATTTTCGTTAGTAAATTTTTAGTTAAATTAATTAATTTTAATTATCTGTGTTCTTGAATAAAATAATATTATTTTTTTCATATATTTTATTATTTACAAAGTATTATAATTTCATATTAAAGCTTATATATAGTTGTGTACTTTTTTTTAATATCCTAATTTTTAATTTTAATTCTTTTATAATTTGAGTTTTGATTTTATGATTTTTTTTATCTTTTTAAAGAAAAAAAACTTTAATTATGTTATTAGAACGTTATTACTATTATGAGATTAGAAGAATTGGAAATTGTTAGTTTGGTGTTGTATATGGAACTTTATATATATATATATATATATCTTATAATATTTTTAATTGCACAATTACTCAATTATTATTTAAAATAATTAATTAACTTATTTATGGTAGATTTATAAATTGTATAAAAAATAATATAACTGATTATCATAAACAATAATTTATTAACTCTATTTTCTAAAGGATAAATGTAAGATTTTTTAAAATAAAATCGATAAGCTTTAAATTTTATTTAAAATTATCCCCAAACTTGCACTTTCTTATTAACTATATTTAAGTAATAACTTAATTTATCATTAATTGAATTAGTTATTATTAGGATATTCAAAATTCAAACCAAAAATAGCAAATAAGAAAAAAACGAATTTCTTCCCCACGCACTTTCTTATTAACCATAGTTAAGTAATAACTTAACCTATCATTAATTGGATTAGTTATTGCTAGGATATTCAAAATTCAAAATTCAAACCAAAAATAGCAAATAAAAAAAAAACGAATTTCTTCATATTTTGTTTGTTTTTTCTTTCTTCAAACCATATTATTTCGTTTGGTTGGTGATTGAGGTAGAAAAATTTCCCCCAAATCCATATACTGTATTATATTTATTATATAAATTATGTTTTTTATTTTTCTTAAATGCAAGTAGATTTTATCTATCGCAATTGAATTATTAATTAAATTTGATTACGCTTGAATTTATATAGAATGCATACCTTTACATTTGTTAATTGGAATTATTCTGTAAGGTTAGTTCTCTTGAAAATTCAAGTGGAATGTTATGTTGTTATAATTGACATTTTAAGTTTCTAGATTATTTAATTAATGTAATAAATAACTAATTGACTTTTTCAATATCACTATTCTTATGGTGAATTTGTGATCGCAAAAGTCTAGTTTGGTTTGGATTTCATAATTAATTTTAACATAATCAAACCATATTGAATGTGTTTTTTCTTTGGTTTAGGAGGTGATATTTTAGTCCAAAATTTAACCAAAGTGCAATGCAAATACTCCTAGTTTTGTTTCTACACCTAGGTTTGGAGTGTTGGCATAATAGGGTTTTACAATTAATATGTTCTTGATAAATTATCAATAACGTTTATATTTTTTAGTTTGTTGATATTTTTTTGGGTAGAATCTATACATCTATACTGAATTTTCAAAAACAATGAAATATTTAGTTTATCGGATTTAACTAATTAGGTATTATTTACTTCTATCTTGTATTCTTTCTATATATTTTTTTCTTTTATATTTTTATTGGCACGTTAACAGGGTTAATATTACATCTTAAACTTAATATTAATTGACTCACGAAATATTTTATTAAAAAAACTTGATCTTGTTATTAGAGATTTTTAATATAGTATTAATCCATCTTAGTTATCTTAGTTATACTGAACTAATAAATTATTTGGGATAAATTTATGAATATAGCACACCCACAAAAACTAATACTAAAGAGTGAAGTTTTTTAATTGTTTGCCACATTTTTTATCTGAATAAAGTGAGACAAAAGATAGCACAGTAGTTTTAATCCATTTATAAAAAAACAAAATTATATAAAAAAATTATTGTGCAACTATATTTTGTAGGGCCGTTATAAATAAGCTAGTTTCCTGGGCATGATCCCTATATATCGGACCTGAGATTTACCTAATATTAAGTTTTTCAATAATTGTTATCGATAATAAATAAAATTATGCATTAATAAGATAGTGACAAAAAAAGTATTTTATATATATATATATATATATATATTATTAAAGGTAGGTTAATTTGTTTACGAGTAAATTTTATGGTATACCCTTTATACTTATAATTATCTATTTTAATAATTATACATAATAGTTTTAATATTTTTTATCGCTATGAATTTAGATAGTAGTATATAAATATATTAAAAATAATATATATATATAAAGACTCAAAAGATTAAATTATATGTGTACAGTTTAAAAAAATTAATTGAATTTTAAGTATATAAATCAAGATAAAAAAATTACTACCTAGACTAAATAGGTAATTAAAATTAAAAAAAATAATTATATATATATATATATATATTAAACAACTTCAAAAAATATTGCTTTATATATGCTGCCTAATGTTTTTCCTATTTTATTTTTCATAAAAAATCATCTTAATTTCCATTTTCCTTGGCTCTTTCTTTCTTTTCCCATTCACCCCTTTCCCTTTCTATCCCCAAACCTAACATACCAAAGTGCTTCTTTTTGCTCAAAGAACAAATTATACATTCCTTTTATTTCAAAACGACTATTTTTAACATTTAAAAAAAAAAAACATACGGATAGGTATTTCTTTAGTTTTATCAAATTATTAAAACTTTTACCATAAAATACACTAGTTTAATATTTTTTTTTCTTAATATTGTAGCCACCAACTTTTAAACCCCTTTGCAAAAATAATAAAAAAGGAGTAAATAACAAATTTTATCCTTTAAAAAATGAAAAATATAGTCCTTTAATGTATAAAAAGCTTAAAATTGGTAATTAATATTATATTATATTATATTATATTAATAAAAAGTGTTTGAATTGATCTTTAGAAATAGTAGTTGAATAAAAGTTAAGAAATTTTGTCCATATTTAAGAGTAAATAAAGCTTAAAGATTGATGGCAATTTGCAAGGATTCTCTTGTGAAGAGAGAGCGGACGCACGTGCAACGGGCAGCAGGGGTAGTGGCTGACCGTGATGTACGGGCAGCTGCTGTGGGTCCGCACGACAAGGACAGGTGAATAGAAGCGCCAGCAAGACCATGAGTCAGGTGGGTCCCACTTCGATGGTCCCTGTCGCCTTCTCTTTCTCTGTGGGTCCCTTGCCCCGTCAGCTCCATGTTTGCTTTTCTCAACCTTTTTCCTCTTCTCTCTATCTTCATTTTTGTTTTTATTTTTCAACATTATTGTTCTAAATTAACGAGAAAGACAACACTTCTTATTTTTTTCTTCTCAAATTAATAGAGTTTTCATTATTTGGATAATAATAATAATGGCCTTTTTTAAGCTTATTTTTATCATATTTTAATAGTAATTTTATAGGATTTTTCTTTTTTATATTTATTTATGTTATATTCATAAAATTATTTTTATTGTTATTAAGTTTTTATTATTATAGTTAAGTTCTAAATTAAATAGATAGAAATAAGAAAGTTGAGAAATATATAAAAAAAAAATCTATAAACTTAATATTTTAATATTTTAGGTTAAAAGTGGTTTCATGTTAATTTACGTCTCATTTTTATAAAATTTCTCTAATTTTCATGTCGAAGTCTCTCCCGAATTATAATAAATAATAATAGTCTTTTTAATTTAATATTATTTTTTTAGTGTAAAAGTGAATTTTTAACCAATTTGTTGTTGTGTTACATCATTTTTGAAGGTTTTTTTTTACAAATTTTAATCTAATATAAAAGTTTTATAAAATTTAATTTTTGATTCATGTTTAATTTAATTTATTAATAAAAATATTTTTTTAGGATCAAAAATATCATTTTATTTTTATGATTCATGATGTTATTTAAATTCAGAATCATAAAGTTTATGTTAGCGAGAAATACTCCATCTTACAATATTTAAATCTTAAACTTATATTCTAGGTATGATGATCTCTGATTAAAGAGTCTTATAATACCTAAATTTGTCTTCAATCAAAATGTACTTTGACGCTATAAATAACACTTTTTTAAAGTATAATTTATTTTTACTAGGGTATCACACTTTTAGCAATTAATAATTACTTAAATGCAGGTTTGGTTCCACTAATTTACATTTTAAAAGCTTTATTATTTAATAACTAAAAATTACGCAATAAAAATGTTGTATTATTTGAAAGAGAAGTTTTTTTTGGTGGAAAATTGATGAATCCCCACTATCAAATTTCTCTTACACTTTTTTATGATTATTCTAGAATTGTGGGAAGTGACGTGCTGTGTAAAGAAACAGCCATAAGTGGCAGATGGGGCCATGCACAGCATAGATATCATGAGTTTGTTTGATTTTGATGCGATGGAAGTGACACAATTACCTTTCTGCCCTTTTCTATTGCATCATTTTCTCAACTTTTTCAAAAGCAAAATTGTGTCATGGCATCATGAAATCAAATTCCATGCACATTTTCAAAAGCTCCATAGCTTTATTGTCTTTCTTTTTCCAATTGAATGCAAAGGAATGAGAAAATTATTTTGTTAAATATTTTTATATTACTCCAACTATATATTTTTATACGTAAATGTATTAAAACAATCTAATTTGTTTTTATAAATTACTGATTTGGGATAAATGTTTTTTTTAATAAAAATAGATAAATCATATCATGAAGATATAATTTTATAAAAAAAATTGTATTATAATAACACAATTTTAGTGAAAAATTTTAACAAGAAAGAAGTTATCACAACGTAATACGTTTTTTGTTTATTGTGTAAGCAAGTTGACGCAATATAATATCAGATTAATATTTTACAAAAATAAAAAAATTATTATTATTTATCTGTATTAACAACAAGAATGAGAAATGAGTCAATTTATATAAGAGAATCACACTACTTTAAACTTAAAACTATAAGGTATTAAGTTTGTGGGTCTTCACCACTTTAAACTCAAGGCATTAGGTTTGTGGGTCTTCATCACCTTCAACACAAAACCTTAAGTCATTAGGTTTGTGAGTCAAATTGTAATCGCCCCAGCCGTAAACCATCAGCTCTGATACTACTTGATGGGTAATCCAAAGGAGCAAAATTAAAGAGATCTCACATGAGAAATGAGTCAACCCACATAAAAAAATGTCACCATCTTCAACCCAAAACCTTAAGATATTATGTTTGTGGATCTTTTTTCTTATATATTACTCAACTTTCTTATTCCTACTCAATATGTGACTTAGACTCACATTTAAATACCTAACATATTATTTTATAATTAAAATCGTGTAACAGTGACACACGACCTTAACAATTCTGAATCCTTTTAAGAAATTGCCTCATTATCTTATGATTTTAGTCTTTAAAATTATATCTCACTATACAATTTACCCATTTTTGTAACAAAATATTTTTTACCAAATTAATAATTTGCCAAATAAAGTGTATCATTTTAATGCTTTTGCCTACTTTACAAGCTAATACATATAGTTTATTGATTTAGAAAAAAAAAATTATGTTATTTATATAATGTTTGATTAAGGTTTTTTTATAACCCTCTTGTGTGATATCTAGAGTATAGACCTCACATGCAAGTTGTATCTTAGGAAGTCACAGCAAGCAAAAGAAAGATTCTGATTTGGTAGGGTTTAATTAGGGTTAAGAGACATTTGGTATGACACAAAATCTTGCAATTTTTTCATCATCTTCATTGTGTTTTTAATTGCTTCACATTTCATCATTTCCCAAGTGGCAGGTTCTGTTCATTCCAGAAAGTGAAGTATGAGGAAATGGTTTTAAAAATTGAGAAAAAAAAAAATGAATGGAACAGTGAAAGGATTCTCTTGGGCAAGGAAGAGTCCAAGTGAAGAGAACCTTGTGGAGACATGGTTTGTTTATTTATTTGCTTCTTTTTTGGTGTTTTTGCCATTAGTCCAGACACATTCAATTAGAGAGTGAAAAAGGTAACCCATTTAGGAGTGTAGTACAAATACTCATCAGGGCAAGGACCAAATATTAAAAAGGTTATTTAAAGTGGAAAAGGTCTTTTTGGGAAAAGGTGTGTGTGGTGCTAGAACTGGTCCCAAAGTTTCATTAAAACCAACCATTACTTGTTTATTGGACACTATGCAGCTTTGCATACAAATTACAATGGTTAGGAATAAAATTATCATGCTGTTACAAAAAAATTAAATTTATTAAGTTAAAATTTTGAGATAAAAAGTATATATAATATTTTTTTTATATATTTATTCATAATTTTATGGGTATCAAAATTGTTTAGTGTTTTGTTTTAATTCAAAAACAAGACCATGTTTAGTTTATTTATACAAGTATAAAATAGATTAAGAATGGTATTTTATTTTCATGTTGATTTTTCCAGTATGTTCTCTTAAAGAATCCAAGACAATGATATATTATTAAGAATTTAAGTTAGATGAGAAATCTTACATGAAATAAAAATAAATAAGATGAATAACATATAAACAAAATAAAATTTTATGTTATAGATAATATCTTGATTTCTTATATAAGTTTATTTATGATTTATTGGTATTGATTTTTATGGTATTTTCTTTTAAAGAATCCAACACTAATGTTAAAGTTATTGGTTTGTGTTAGTAATAGAATGAGTAGTGATATGAATTAATTAAAGATGATGTCTTAATTTTTTTGTGTAAATTTATTTTATAGTTCATTAGTATAATTTTTTTAAAATGTTTTCTCAAATAGTTTAAAACAATATATTATGACTCAAATCTGTTTATTATTTATTGGGATTAGATTTTCTCAATGATTTTAGATAATATTTAGAAGAACAATTTTGAAACAGAAAAAAATTTATATATGAAAAAAAAGGGTATGATTGTTATTCTAATTAGACTATCATCTGGCCTACAATAAAATATCATTAATCTTAATTATTTAACATGTATATGTTAATATAAACAAAGAAAAATAAAACTTTTAATTACCTACTTAAGAAATAAAATTATTCTGGTGCACCACCAATTGGCACTTGGACGGTCCCCACCAATCAATTTCTCTATCTAACACATCACATGATTGATTTTATTATACTCATTCATCAAAATTGTGTTTCGGGCAACTAATCACTTCTCCAATTATTTATGTTTCTTTTTATGTCATTGTTCGTGTTTATCATTTAAAAATTACAATAAACATTGATTATTAGTTAATTTAAAATTTTTATACTAGTTAAAATGGATGAATAGTACACTAAAAGAACAAACTATATGTTTAAATGAATTAGATTTTTTATATGAACACAAAAATAAAAAAGTTATACTTGTGACTAAGTAGATAATAATATGATTAAAAAGCAAGAAAAGAAAATTAATTTATCAGTTGACCAATTTTTCAAGTTTAGCAAATTGAAAAGATTTGAAGAAGGTAGAAACATTTCTGTTATATATATAAAAAAAAAAAAAATAGGTTAAGAGGGTAAAATTATGAACATAGTATTAATATAATATTAAAGAGTGATGATTGGTGGAGAGTAGGAGTATAGTGTGCAATGTGAAGTACCTTATATAATCCAATTCAAGTGAACCTTTCATTATATAATAGCCATTTTTCTTTGGTTCCATTCCCTGCATTTTCTAGCTCTTTCTTCTTCTTCTCTCAACTCTCATCAATGGCTACCTTTCCTTCTCCTCCTTCACCTTCTTCTTCTTCTTCTTCTTCTTCAGTTCCTTCTCCAAGATCTAGCATGTTCTACTATGCTAGAAGTGAAGACCACTATGAGGAGCCTCACTTCCTCCAAGCTTGTTTTCTGTGCAGAAAACCACTAGGCCAAAACCGTGACATCTTCATGTACAGGTTAGGCCAATTTTCATGCAATTCAGATCACTCAATCCACCTCTTTCATCTGTTTGAGCCAACCCCAGATGCTGATTCTTGTTGATTCCTTCAACTTAATCGGAAATTTTTTATCTTTACACTGGATTCTCATGTGGGGTGGCTCTATTCTAGACCTTGGTTTTCAGATCTAGAATAAAGTACATGCAAAAAGAAATTTTTTTGTTTAATAAATATGTCCAAAGATTTGATTTTTTTTTTTTTTTTGAGTTAAATGGTTTAAAGAAAGTGTTTGTACTTGATTAATTGAAATCTTGTGATTAAGATTTGTGATTGTGGTTATGCAGAGGTAACACACCATTTTGTAGCAAAGAGTGCAGGCAGGAGCAGATAGAGATTGATGAGGCAAATGAGAAAAGTTGGAAGCTTTCTTCTTCCAAAAGGGGTGTGAGACAATCAGAGAACAATCAAAATTCCACACCCAATAAGGCTGTAAGAACTGGCACAGTGGCAGTGGCCTAATCAAGGAACAATAATCCATGAGATGATGATGAAGATGATGATTATGTTTGATGAATATGAGTGGGGAAAAGGGTCCAATTTTTTTGAAGTGAAAAAGATGGAATGGAGAATTCCAAAGCAAGATGATGAAGTGCAATCAATAATCCATGAAGATTCTGATGAACCGGGATGAATCTTCTTTGTAAACAAAAAAGTTGGGGTTTTCCATTGGAGAAAAGAAATACCCAACCAAGAATTTTGGCTCCTTTTGTTCATGTTTTTATTTTCTTTTCTTTTTGGTAATATTGATTTGACCCTTTTATTTTTACAATTTTTCTCCTTTTGAGTGTTTTATTAGAAAAAAATAAAATTTGAGGCAATGGAGAAAGAGTATTAAAGATTCTTTATCCAAGATCTAGATGAGTGAATTTGCTACATCCTAAGTTTTTTTTTTTTTTTTTAGATCTAGACAACTTGTTCTTGTATAAAGAGCTTGGATCCTTAAAATGGGCAACCTTTGATTAAAAATGAAAATTCTTGCAAATAAAAAGAATGTTAATTAGTCAAAATTGGCATCTTTATTCTCTCACTAAGAATGTTTTAGCAACCAAAACTATGGATCTCTCAAATGGGAAGTTCTTTCATGGATAACAACCTATTCTTTTAATATGAATATTTTTTTTTAAGTTGATTTTAATGTAATTTGACTTAATAAGTTTGATTTAGTTTAGGTTTACAAACAATTCAGTTGAAATTAGTAACTCGAACCGAATTAATGACTCAAGAGTCAAAATAAGGTTAAAATTTTAATAAAACTTAAACTATAAAGCTTCATACAAGAGTTTCATTTGAACTTCACTTTAGTATAATTACCAAAACAATTTATTGTTTAATTAGTATTATAAACTATTTTGACTTACTTTTATAGCTAATAAAATTAAAGTTATAATTATGTTTACTTATTACGTGTTTATTTATTTCATACAAAATTAATATGAAACAAAGTCGAAATTAACTAAATAAATTTAATAATATAAAATGTATTATTTAATATATGTTGTTGAGAATTTACAAAATAAATGTCTTATAGTTTTGTGAATTTAAAGTAAAACTATGTGAAAGATGAATAAAAGTGGGGAGAAGATGAATAACACCAAATTTTTTACAAGAAAAACTTTTTTTATTGTAAATAAGAAAAAAATTACGGAATCTAGTAAAAGATTCTCACTATTGGAATATAATTATAAAATTTGCTTTTTCTTGTTTTTCAAAAAGATCATCAATGACTTCACGAATGCAATTGTTCATATGAAATAATAGATATTAAATTTTCAATGTGTAAATGCTCACACCACCTTAGTGGTAGTGGTGTTCTTCAAAAATTACACATATTGTATACCACTTGTTTATGGTGCTTTATCAATAAGAGAAAAAATCCTAACAAAACTCATCTTTAGTGATTTAGTTTGTTATGTATTACTATATAAACACTTAAAAAAAATAAAGTTTAATCTTTTTAGTTGGCACAATCGTGTCACTTTAAATGAATCTTAAAAATCTCTAATTTTGTCTCATTTAATGTTTTCATGTATAAGAATATCTTATATCAATATGATTTAAAAATACTAAATGGGGATAATTTGATTATCATAGTTAATTACATGATTATCTTGATAATGCCTAACACACTTAAAAATTTGGCAAAAGCACTAAAGTGAAGCAATTTTTTTTATATATATTTATAAGAATGGTGAAAAAAATTACCAAAATTGAACTAAAATGCTCACTTATAATGATTTTAACAAATTTTAAATTTAAGAAACAAAATTGTAACTACTTACGTTAAAATAATTAAGAAAAAAAATTAAAATAAAATTAAAATGTAACTAACTATAATTAAAAACAAAAAAAATGAAAATTAAATTAAGTTGTAACGGTTTCAAATAATTTAAAATAACTAAAAAAATACTAAAATGGTGACGTGCCCACAATTTTAATATTATTACAAAAAATTATACAGTAATAATACGATTTCTTCATATGAAAAAAAAAAGTTGTTTATATCACTATTGTAAATACGAAAAAAATTGTATCAGTTTAGGGATTTTGCCTAGAAATTTCCTCCCTAATTACTAGTCTCAACTTTGATAATATATTTTCACACTATTGAAATTTGGATCACGAAGAAATAACTTTCTTTTTTCAAAAAAGAAAAAAAACTAAATAAAATATCTTGATGTATACTTTATTTCATTAACATCTCAAAAAATTATTTGAATACCTAATGAATATTAAATTTCAATTTCCGAAACAAACTGTAAAAGGCTATCCACATATTCGATAAATAAGGTAGTTTATTTTTTTTTTCTTCAGATATTGGGACTTTTTCTAATTTGAAAAATGTTATACTAAATGGAAGACTCGTACATATCTAACATTGCCAATATTAAATATTTCAAACCATATATTGAAAATATTTATAATATTTAATTCTAGAATACTCTTCGCTATTGTCAAAATTTTCATGTAATTTTTTATTTCGATAAATATTTATACTTGAAGATAAATATTTGTCTTGTCTATTTCTATTGTGACGCTTCTGCACCTTGAGAAGTATATTTTCTTTTTTCTCTCTCCTCCATGCCTCCCTTTTCCATTCTTAAAATCTCTTTCCCTTCTTTTTAACTTTTCTCTCTCCATATGTCATCTGTTTTAGAATCTGATCATACCCTGCAGTACCTGAGGAGTTAAAGATCATTTCTAACCGATATTTTTCCTTAGATTTTTGTCATCAATCTTAGTAGAGACAGTTGAGAAAAGTATTTCTCTCAACTTAATTAAGATTATAATGAAATTTGGTTTTGTTCTGATGACTTGTTCTAGATCCCTAAAGATTGGGTTAGTGCCACTAGCTAGTTTGGATGAATTGTTTTGGGAAATTGTCACCAGGTAAGGGAAGCTAGTAACTTATTTTTAAACTATTTAGTTACTTTTAAATTGAACTCAAAGATAAAAACTTGAATATGTATTATCAATGCTCAAGTCTTTCTTGCAGGTCTGACTGGTCCTTGAGCACTGAATAAGTTTAATTATCTTGATTTTTGTGTGATTAATAGACCTTATTTGAGTAATGATGTTAGAAAATAGTATGCAAGAACTTTTGATTGTTGTTTGATGGATTGAATATGACTTGTGATAAGA
>Ga0099824_1007417_pt1 | contig 14537 bp, 10 predicted proteins | sample SiratrowhiteBW_FD_76837 | JGI IMG/M metagenome (GOLD analysis project Ga0099824, IMG submission 76837) | Root nodule microbial communities of legume samples collected from California, USA - Siratro white BW | ecosystem: Host-associated > Plants > Roots > Nodule | place: USA: California...
ACACAACAGGTCATCACTAATCTCTGCTGTAGATCCAGCGCTGTGATTGGAGCAGAGTAGCCTTGGCTTTGTGCTATGAGGAGAGCGTCTGGTGCTTTTTTTCATGATGGTGCAGAGCAGCTTATGTCATTGGATAAGAGAACTGTAAACAGATAAAAGCATATCAAAGTTTGTTTGGTAATGTACAAGTTGTGTGTGTGTTTTTTTTCTTTTTTTTTTTTATAAATTCTATCAACTCAAGTTATATAAGAGCATATTATGATTTCCTAAAATGTTAAACAAATAAAGTGGACATATAGACATGACAAATTAAACATGAGAAAAAGAAGTTTCCATGAGTTCTATGAGACGTCAGGACTCTACAAGGTTATTCTTCCAATGTCGAGAAATTTGTATCAACGGAAGATATGAAATTACTTTGATTATAAAATATTTTATTGTGACGTGTCTTTATGTTATTTTTTTTTTCTTTTTAAGTTACTAAACCTAAGAAGTTAGATTAATTAGATAACAATGTTGTAGTTATAATGTACTAATTGGAGATGTATTTTCTTCCAATTTTTTTTTTATATCATGGTCCATTTGACCATATATTTGGATCATACATTTATTTAGAGAAATTAGATTATATAGTTTCAATATTTTACGACGGATGTATCTAAACATGAAAATCTTAAAAAAATATGTATTGAACGAATATCATCTTAAAATGTTTATTATGAAAAGATATATTGCAAAAGAAGTTACTGAATTTTATATAGAATAATTGTCAGAAGTTGAAGTTATAGTTATAATGTTGAGAAAAGATAAAAATTTTCAAGCATTTTATATAATAAATGTCAATCGAATGGATGAGTAATGACTTATTTATGAGTATAACAAAAATTTCTTGAAGTGTTTAAAAAGTCGATTTAAAATTAGAATACAACATCTAATACATTAAAATGACTAATATGTGAGTCTAAATTTAATGTCACATGTTAGAGTGGTACATGTAAACGCAAAATCTAAAAATATCTTGTAAAATAGTGGAATAATCATTATTATGGTTGAATCAATACATTTCCTTTAAATAAATATTTTTAGAGTCATTGATTATATAATAGTTTTAGAATATATATTTTTAAATATAAGCACGTTGACAGTGACATCAAAAATTGGCGATGTGGATTTTATCTTAGTTGACCTAAAAAAGGTTGGTTATATAAAAAAAGTCATTCACCATGGCATATCAAACAAAACAAGTGTTTTATGTTATTAATCTCGCTAACAAAACATGGTTAACAAATTCAAAAGGAAAAACATGCATGATACTTATTATAATGATGATTCAAGATTTGTTATCCATAAGCTTTCTTTCTCCATAAATATGCTCATCTTAGATATTAATGATAAAGATGATAATGTGCATAATGTCACATGTGATGATGATAATAAACGATTATGGAAAAGTATTCTAAATTGGCAATGTAAACAATTTATAAATTTAGTTGTATTATCTGTTTCTATAATTAACTAGTTTATTTAGAGTTGGTGTAGGTTGGTCAGATTATAAAAATGTTAATGTGAAACTAGGCTAAGAGTTTAGTATAAAATAGAATGTTCACGACAAATTATCTATCCAATTCGATATACAAATAAGGTTTTAAAAACATTATATAAAATGCACTAGCAATATGGCCTTGCTTGATATATGTAAGAATTGCATATTAATTGAAGACTGAAATCATAATAATGAAACTAGATAGAATATCATTACATGAAACCATAATTTATTTATAAACAAACTTATAAAAACATTTTTTATAATTAGTATTTATTATAACACCCCAAACAATAATGTGTGGAGGATGAAATGAATTTCTTATGGTAGACAATGAAACAGGGAATTTAAGAGCAAACTTCTTTTGGCTGAATTGAATACACATCTAAAGAAGCTTAGAGCATAACTCAACCAATTGTAAGTAACTCATAGTATAAGTTTTTATATGTTTATCTGTATTACACTTAATTCAATATATGTTTGTTAAAATATGTTTTCACATACTTGTGTTCTAAGATTATGTAGTGTAGCATAGCACGCACATTATTCATTTCACTTATATCTTAAAATCAATGTAAACTTCCATCCATGATTAACATTGAATATGAATACTATAAAAGTGAATAGAATTGTTATTTTTAAATAATTGTTAAACAAATATTTTAAAAAACAATACTTTAAAAAACTATCATAAATATTCTAGTGACTAACCATAAATATTCTAGTGACTAACTAGGATAATTTTATCTTCATATTGGTCCTCCAACCACATGCTTTTGAAAAAGATCTTGAATAAGTCAATGTATTTTTACTTTTTTAATCAGAATTTATTTTTTTATCATTAGCTGTTATTTCACTTAAGACTGTATAAATTTAATATTTTAAAAGGGTAAAATCTCAAATTATTTTGAAAGTTGATAATATGGCTTAACAGTATTTTTTTTTAATAAATTAATCAACTTGGTTATTTACTTTTAATAATTTTTTTTCTTAATACAAATAAATTTTGAACAAGGTAGATTTTCAAATGATATTGAAAGTGGAAAATTTGTCTTAATATATTATTGTAACTTAGCAATTGGAACCTTTGAATTTAAGTTTGATTCCTCTTTATTTAAATGTGTACTCTGAAAAACATGCAAAACTGATAAAAAAAAAAGAAATCATATAGTTATGGATTATTTGAAACAATAGAAGAAAGAACGTAGACAAGTACAAGCAGTGTAACACATGGAAAACGAAGAGTCCTGAAATCAAATAAAGAGTTCACCCAATCCAATTTTAAGGGGTTTTCAAACTATAATTGCTTATTTCAAAATTTGTTTCAGGTCATCCAACTTCAACACATAAAGACATTAAGTTCCTCACCTACCCTTGCGTTTTCTATTTGATTAACAAAGTGAACTTTTATTACAAACACTAAATCATCTCTCATGCAATCAATTAACTATTATCCTAATTATATTTAAATCAACCAATTTAATTATGCAAATTTTAATTCATTAAATAAATAAATCTAAAATACTTGTATTTTAGTAAGAAGAGATGAATGACAAATTCTACAAGAAAATTGACAACCCAATTTGTCAAGTGCTCATCAATAAGGAGGAAAAGATGGTGAGGAACATCAAACATCAGCCAAATAAAAATTGATATAACCTTGACCATTAGAGAAACCCATGTGCATACTCTTGAAAAATTTAAAATTTTGTTAAAAATCTCGTATCCACTAAAAATGAGGTATTCTAATAATTTATAAATCGATACAAATCTCAGTTTACAAACCAATTTTATAAGATAAAAATGATTAAGCACTAGGTTGAAATTTTAAGTCGTACGTTAATTGTTTAAAAAAACTATTATTGAAAACATTGTTTATGTCATGTGACGTATTATATTAATTGACATAAAATAAACGTTGTCTACATTACTTCCTTTACTTCCTTGACAACTCAAAAAGAAAAAAACAGACAAACTTTTAACCACACATTTTTTTTGTCAATTTTTACTAACAAAGTTAAAAGGTTCATATAATTATTTTATATTGTAATAATACTTCACCCAATTACATCATCCAATAACCATTCTAGTTTGAAAAATCTTTAATCTGGATTCCTTATCCAACCTTTCATCCTAACTAGTACATAAATGAGTTTGACCGAGACACATTGAAATCTAAATAAAAAATGTATGTAATAACTAAATTTATTACTAATTTTTTATCAACAGAAAAAAAAATCTATAAATAAATAATATAAAAGATTATATAAAAATACTTCCTATACTTTCTTAGACTCTAACCACATAAATTTATTATTTTTTTAACAACTAAAAATAAAATTAATAAAAACATTTAAGGATTACTCCAATCCTAATACAATATAAAAAAAACAAACAAAAGAAAAAAACACCAAAACTCAACCACCCCGCTTTGAGCAACCTAGGTGAATCAAGTCACCCTACCACAGTGCTAAAGACAAATACATGCAGTTTGAGTGTAACATATTACAAAACTAACATACACCTAAGAAATCTAAAACAATTACAATTGTAGAATATTTTCCTAATTTGTCACCCTTCAATTTGCTCCACGATACAAGCTCAAACAATAGCTTGGTCTACACCTCAAGCCTCGCGTTGTTAGATTTAACATGGTAATCTATCTTCATCATTGACCAAGTTCCGAAACATCTGAGTCGCAATATCTTTGGCTCCTCCATCGATAGAGTAAAAACATGCACATAACACCTAGCATCTGTCAGACATAACACATGCTCACCATCGCCTACCACCTACAAATAGCCTTAATATGACACGACTAGCCCCCTATAATTTTAAGTTCGCCTGCCACTACCCCTTAAGTTTAAAGCAATCAATAGGAGAGATACATCATTCATCCTATTAGGAAGGGATATTAGACTTTATATTATTTACCCAGGACCAACATTTCAATTGTGCAAGACCAAAGATTTATGCAGTATCCACTTTTCCATTGTTAAACAGTATGCACGTAACAATTGAATTTATTACTAATTTTGTTATCAATCGAAAAAAAGAATTATAAATAGAAAAACATAAAAAGGTACTTCAAAGATCATATAAAGGTACTTCCTATACTATACTGTTGTAGACTCCAAGTACATGAATTTACTAATGATATTTAAATCACGGTTTAGAGTTCATTTGAGTATTCCTTTTGAGGCATTACGAAATTGAAAATATGATGAGATTTTTGTAATGAACCTAGTAAAAAGAATCCTCAAAATTGTTTATAAGATTCTCTCACTCACTCCCCGACGTTACAAGCATATAGCCTCTTCTCACTCTTCTTCTCCTTGGACCGCTTCCTGCTGCTGATGTTACTGTGGTCTCCATAGCATTGTTCTATTCACTGTCATTTCTCATGGTTTTGTCACGCTGTTGTAGATCTACCACTGTTACTGGTCGCCACCATTAACCTCCAACCTGGTTTTAACTTGTCCTACCCGTGATAGCGATTGAACCATTTTCTTTTATGGAATTTCAAAAACTATGTCAGTCTTTTTATCGGCAAAAACTAACATAAATATTCCAGTGACTAACTCGGGGAATTTTATCTTCATATTGGTCCTCCAGCCACATGCTTTTCGGAAAGATCTTGAATAAGTTGATGTATTTTTACTTTTTTAATCAGAATTTACTTTTCGACAAATAAGACTCTATGGTTCGATATTTGTACAATGAATGTATTTAATTAAGCACTTCATAAAAATCTTAAAATGTTATTATAGAACCAATGTCTTCCTAATAAAACATTTATTATGAAAAAGATATATTGCAAAAGAAGTTGTTGAATTTTAAATAGAATAATTATCAAAAGTTGAAGTCTAGTTATAATGTTGACAAAAGATAAAATTCTTCAAGCATATTTTATATAATGAATAACAATGATTAGGTAGTGATCCCTCGTATACACACTAAAAGCATGAGAAATGACTTGTTGATGAGCATAATAAAAGTTTCTTGAAGTATTTAAAAAACCGATTCAAAATTAGAATACAACTTCTAATGCATTGAAAGTACTAATGTGTGAGTCTAAATTTAATGCCATATGTTAAAATGGGTACAATGTAAACAACTATTCATTTTATACAAAATCTAAACATTAAAAGTGCTTGTAAATTAGTGGAGTAATTTTATGTTTTTTTTTTCTTGCATTTTTCTATTTGAAGGATAAATATCATCTTATAGCATCATTGATTTATTTTAAGGTAATTAACATTTGAGTCATAATATTAGAGTATATATTTTTAAAGATAAGTAGGTTAACGTAACACCAAGATCGATGACGTAACTTTTATTTTAATGGACCTGATAAAGATAGACTATAAAAAAAAGTTGTTCATCATGTCATATTGAGTGAAACAAGTGTTTTATATCATTAAGGCTTGATATCAATGAACTTTCGTCTTTTTTTATGAATATGCTCATCTTGGATGTCAATAATGAAGATGATAATGTGCATGCCACATGTGATGACTATCATAAAAGATTATCGAAGAATTTTCTAATTTGAAAATGTAAACAATTTATAAATTTAGTTGTATTATTGGTTTTATAATTGCTTTACTCATTCTTAACTCAGTGTTTTTAGGGTGGTGTAGGTTATTAGTCACCTACTTAGAAAAAGGATTGGTGTGCAATTAGACTAAGAGTGTTTAGTATAAACTAGAGTGTTAACGACAAATGTTCATCCAAGGTTTTAAGAGAGCATTTTATAAATAAAGACTTCGAAAGAACATTATATAAAATGCACTAGCTATAAAACCTTGCTTGATATATGTAACGATTGTTATATTGATTGAAGACTGGAATCCCGAGATAACGAAAAACAAGATATGATAGACTATTATAAATGAAACCATAATTAATCGTAAACAAACTTATAAGAATATCTTATGTAATTGATATTTATTATACAAATCACGTATAATGCGTCGAGGATGAAACAAATCTCTTATGTGTTAGACAATGAAGGAAGGGATTTACGAGCAAACTTGTCTTCTGGTTAAATTAAATTCTAATTATATTTTTAGTTTAGGTTTTTCTTATAGGCAATATTTTGGTTTAAGGTTTTAACTATTTTAGTGTATAATTTTCTAATAAGTGTCACTATGTGTGATATATATAACACCAAGAAGGAAAGTTGTACGCAACATTTAGAAAAAAAACTATGTCCATTACTAAAAATTGTTGTGTTACGGTTATTAGAGCAATTATTTTTTAATATGAAATCTCACGATAAAGGAAAGAGAGTTATGTTTATATATGTATTACATTTAATTCAAGACGTGTTTGTTAAATTTTTTTCAAAGGTTTGTGTTGTAAGACCATAGAGTAAAACAAACATATTCATTTCACTTACAACATCAATTATAAAATCAAAGTAAAATTCCTTTGAGAATTAACTTTGAATATGAATCCTATAAAAATGATACTGATAAAAAGAATCCTGTAAAAATTATTATAATTGGTATTTTTAAATAATTATCGAAAAAGTATTTTAAAAATAATACTTTAGAAATCTATCATAAATATTCTAGTGACTAACTAGGAGAATTTTATCACATGGTTTCTGAAAAGATTTTCAAAAACTTAATGTATTTTTATTCTTAACCAAATATTTTTTTTTATCATTAGCTATTATTTTACTTAAGACAATATAAATTCAATATTTTAAAAAAAGTAAAATCTCTATGTAAAAGTTGAAAATATGACTCAACAGTCTTTTCAAATAAATTAATTAACGTGATTATTCTATTCTTAATACAAATAAATTTTGAACAAGGTGGATTTTCAAATAATGTTTAAAGTGGAAAATTTGCCTTAATATATTATTGTTATGCTCGTTAGAATTGAGAGTTTATTCTTAAAATCGTAAAATGTTACGATTTTATATGTTTGATGTGATTCAAATTTCACCCAAGATCATTGTACAAAAGTAAGATAGTAGGGAATGTCGAACAAAGTCGTAAAAACGATTTTTTTGTGTATCAATTTATTCACCTTCTTTAATGAATGTATATGTACAAACCTAATTTTATTAAAATTTAATGGAATTAAATTCTGAATTTTGTTATATGTGTAATCACCCAATTAAAATTAATGTAATTAAAATTTAATAAAAAATGAAAAGTCTCTTTTGTTGCTATGCACTTTTACTCCTCATTCCAATCCTATTTTAATTTCAAAAGTCTCTTATGCTCTTCTACACCCATTTCAAATGAAGAGTGTCTTATGTTGTTCTGGCCGTCTTCCTTATTGATTGGGTTTCATTTCAAATTCAATTAAAATAAAACTAAATTAATTTAATTAAGACAAATGAAGAGTCTATGCACATGTTCACTTATACTAACAAGATTTTCGTCCACCTCTAATTCACACTCTTAGATACTCTTGATGAAGTATTAAAAATGAATTAATTTTATTATAATATTTTATATAATTTTCTTAGTTATGTGTTTAGTTTGTGTTTTTGGAGTTCATGACTTTAATTTTGATCTCTTTTGGACACTAGATGTTTTTACATATATTTTACATTATTATTATTCATTCATAATATATCCTACACATCAGTTCATCTTTTTAATTATTTTTCATGTAATACATTAAGTAGAATAGAAAAAATAGACTATAAAGGGTGAATAATCCATCAAATATTTTTTAATTTCTCTTATTTATTTATTTTTGACAAAATTATTATATATATATATATATATATATATATATTTAAAAAAAGTAAGATCTATGATTCGTGTTATGATTTCACAATTTTCGATCTTATGAAAACATGCAAAACTAATAAAAAATAACATCATACAGTTGTGAGTTATTTGAAAGAAGAGAAGAAAGAATCTGGACAAGCATAAGAAGAGTTAGCTATGAAAAACAAAGAGTCCTGACATCAAATAAAGAGTTCACACAACCCACCCTTAAATGGGGTTTTCAAACTATAATTACTTATTCCAAAATCAATGTATTTAATGCTTCACGCCACCCAATTTCAACACACAAAGAGATTATGTTCCCTCTCACCTACCCATCATTTTCTATTTGCCAAACAAACTCACAACTTTTATTTCAAACACTATTTCAATAGTCGACACATCAAACTAAACTAAGTATTTACTAAATGACAAATCCTATTTTTACACGTCTTTTGAAGTTATTTCCATTTTACACCCTAAACTTAATTTAGATGATAAAATATTTGAAAACGTTAGATTTTTTTATTTTTTGCTGGTTTTTCATTTTTTCAACTCATTTTTAGTTTCCAGTGTGTATTGTTCATATTCTTCTTTTCTCCCATTTTTCTTCTTGTGTGATGTTAAAGTTCTCTTGTGTTTGGTGTGCATTCTTCTTCATATGCGTGGTTAAATAATGATGTGGACATCCAAGCTCAACTCCACGAAACAAAAAATAAAGTTTAAGAAAGTCCAAGTCCACAAAACAAAAAATAAAGTCCAAGATCCAATTTAAGACTTAGGTGGACCATGACTAAAGGAATGCGTAGGAAGACCCAAGAAGCTTTGTAGTAGAAGGTGACTTATTTGCTGAAGGCTCAACTATTGAAGAACAACCATACGGAGAAAACTAGGCTAATTACATATCTAATGGGTTTGGAGAAGTAAGAGAAGGGCTAATAAGGATTTTAAATTATTTTTATTTATTTACTTTTAAATGAGGAAAATGCATAACGTAAATCTGTATTTAAACATTTTCAGGAATTGAAAAGGACAGGTGATACAAATTTCTGAGAGTGAATCTTCTGAATTCTTGGTTGAACCAACTCCTACACTTATCAAGGGTTTTCTATTCTCTTGTGGTGTCCCTGCAACTTAACTTCTTCTATGGGAGTGGCGCTGCTTATCCCTATTACCCATTTTACCTAAAACCTTAACTTTCCAATAAATTTAATTTCCTACCCTAGATCAGTTTGTTTTAAATTCCCAACAGACGAATTTATATCATTTGGTTTCAGAGCTCAGTTCTAGAGCAAGGATTGAGATGGCTAGGAGAAAAGGTAAAACTTTTAGTGTCAATATCATTGTAAGTTAGTGGTTGAACCATTGCAAAAGTCAAGGTTGAAAAAAATTAAAAAAATTGTTGTGGCCAATAGTTTATGTCATTACAACATGATGTGAACCCATCTGTTGGGATTCAAGAACAGACCTATATAGGGTAGGAACTTTAATTTATTGAAATGTAGGGATTCAAGTAAAATAGGTGATAGGAAAGCAGCGCCACTTCTATGGAAGAAGATAAGCCGTAGAGACGCCACAAAGGAATGAAAAACCCTTGATAAATCTAACAGTCGGTTTAGCCAATAATCCAGGAGATTCACTCTCACTGGTTTGCAAATATGTCATTTATCCTTATGAATTCCCAAAAATGTTTAAATACAGGCTTTGAGTCTGTCTCATTTGAAAGTAAATAAATAAAAATAAAATAAAATAAATTAAGATCCTTATTAGCCTTTCTCTTAGTTCTCTAAACCCATTAGATATGTATCAGTCTAGTCTCCTCCATATAGTTGTCCTTTAATAGTTGAGCCTTCAGTAGATGGGTCACCTTGTACTGCAAAGCTTCTTAGATCTTCCTAATTCTTCCTATAGTCATGGGCCTACATAAGTCTTTAATTGGATCTTGGACTTCATTTTTCAGACTAATTCTTCCTACACCTCCATTCTGTCGTCCTACACCTCCATAATTTTAAATATTCCTATTTTAGCCACGAGGAAAAGACGAAAATACCCTTAGTGTTTAGGATTTAGTTAAAGGCATATGAGAACATGGAGGTGCTGAGTTCGTGCTCAGTTATGGAGGTACAAGTTTGGGGCAATCAAAGGTAGAGGGAGAGGGATTGTAGAGGTGGAAGAACATTGTGCTGGAGGTTGTAGTTGCTGAGAGGGAGGGATTTGAGAGCTTTTTCATTCGTCATTGACGGTAACTGTGTTTTAACTTTTTTTCATTATTACGGGTTGTACAACCTGTACTTATTTTTCCTACACCTTCATTATTGCGGGTTGTACAATCCCCAAGTCTGGAAATTTTGATTTCAGACTTGCGGGTTGTACAACCTGCAATTAATTTAAAATTTTTTTATTATTGCGGGTTATACCCCCCGCAATTCATTTTTTATTTTCTCTCATCTCTCTATGCTACAATCAGTGTCTTCCTTCCTTTTAATTCAGTATAGAAAAGTACTTGGGGTGTATTCCTCTATCGCATATCTACGTTGTTGGCATTGGTTTTCAAGTTCTGTGGTTTGAGTGGTATGTGAACCGTAAATCAAGGATTCACTTTCTGTGGTTTTCACATTCCGTTATTGTCATGGTGAGGAGGCAGAGAAATCGAGGTTTGGCAATTTGGGTTGAAAGTGCAGCAATGCCGGAGGTGCAGGAATGCCGGACGTGTAGGATGGAGGTGCGACGGAGGGAGGTATGAGAGATGAAGGTGCTAAGTGAAAGGGATGAAAGGTAGGATTGGATTAAAAAAATTAAAAGGATAAAATGGTAAAATCACATTTACTATGGAGATGCAAGAAGAATCAGTCCATTTTTCATTTCGTGGACTTGGGCTTTCTGATAATGGGTCTTGTGAAGTTGAGCTTGGATGTCCACACCATTGTCCCCTTTTTGGAAATCATTTTTCCTCGAATGTTGAGAATCATTCCTTATATCAAAAAGAGATAAATCAGATACATTAAAAGTGACACTTACTCCATACTCACCAGGTAGATCAACTTTATAAGCATTATCATTAATCCTCTCCAACACTTGAAAAGGACCATCTCTTTTTGGTTTGAGTTTGGACTTCCTTTGCTCAGAGAATCTTTCGTTCTTCATATGAACCCAAACTTAATCACCGGGTTCAAAAACAATTTTCTTTCTTCTTTCATTAACTTGCTTAGCATAATTTCCATTTTTCTTTACAATTTGTGCCTTCACACACTCATGGAACTTCTTCACATAATCAGCTTTAGCCTGTGCACCCTTATGCTTAAAAATAAAAATATTAGGCATAGGCAGTAAATCAGGTGGTGTTAAAGGATTGAATCCATTCACAATTTCAAATGGTGAGCAATTAATTGAGCTATGGACAACCCTATTATAAGAAAATTCTACATGAGGCAAACATTCTTCCCATAACTTAAGATTCTGCTTTAAAACAGTCCTAAGCAAAGTGCCTAATGTTCTATTCACTGCCTCAGTTTTCCCATCAGTTTGTGGATGACAAGTAGTAGAGAAAAGTAATTTAGTACCAAGCTTACCCCACAATGTCCTATAAAAGTGACTTAGAAACTTAGTGTCCCTGTCACTTATAATACGTCTAGGTACTCTATGAAGTCTCACAACATTCCCTAAAAAATAAGTCAGCTACATGACAAACATCATTTGTCTTCTTGCAAGGTAAGAAATGTGGCATTTTTGAAAACATGTCAACAATAACAAAAACAGAATCTCTGCCATTTTTTGTTTGTGGCAATCCTAAGACAAAGTCAATAAAAATGTCAATCCAAGTATAGTCAGTTATAGGCAAGGGTGTATATAAACCATGTGGCATTGCCTTTTTACAACTAATGAAATGATCACAAAATTTATGCACGTCATGCTTCATACGGGGCCAATAGAAATGCTCAGACAATGTTTCTAAAGTCTTTTATACCCCAAAATGTCCCATCAATCCACCTTTATGTGCCTTTCTTACGAGTAAATCCCTTGTGGAACACTTAGGCACACATAATCTTTTCTCTTTAAATAAATAACCATTGTGCCTATAGTATCCATTTTGAGACACCTTTTCACAAGCAGTATATATTTAAGAAAATTCAGCATCATACAAGTACATCTCTCTCAAAGTTTCAAGTCCAAAAATTTTAGTTGCAAGAGTAGAAAGTAATGCATGTCTTCTAGGTAATGCATCAGCAACAATGTTCCCTTTTTCTTTTTCATGTTTAATGACATATGGAAATTGTTCAAGGAACTCAACCCACTTGACATGCCTTTTTTCAACTTACCTTGTCATTTCAAATATTTAAGGGATTCATGATCACTATGAATTACAAATTCTTTGGGTAAAAGATAATGTTGCCAAGTTTGCAATGCGCACACTAAAGCATATAATTCCTTGTCATAAGTGGAATAGTTTAGGGCAACCCCATTTATTTTCTCAATAAAATAAGCAATTGGGTGTCCTTCCAAAATTAAAACAGCCCCAATGCACACATTAGATGAATCACATTCAATTTTAAAAGATTTAGATTTTTTAAATTTGGTAATGCAAGCATGAGAGAATTAGTTAGCCTATGCTTAAGGACAACAAAGGCTTGCTCATGTTTCTCTTCCCACTTAAATTCCCCGTGCTTTTTAACTATCTCATTAAGAGGTGCAGCTAAGGTACTAAAATCCATAACAAACCTCCTATAGAAACTACCTAAATCATGGAAACTTTTCACTTCACTCACAGTTTTAGGTGTAGGCCACTCTTGAATGGCCTTAATATTTTCCTCATCCACTTGTACCCCTTTAGCAGTCACAACAAATCCCAAAAATATATCACATTTAGTGCAAAAGGTACTTTTTCAATATTAGCAAATAATTTTTCTTTTCTAAGCACATTCATTAGAACACTCAAATGTTCAACATGCAAATCAATATCAATGTTATAAATAAGAATATCATCAAAATATACCACAACAAACTTGCCTAATGCCCAATAATTCCCTTAAGACATGGTTCATTAATCTCATAAAAGTGCTTGGGGCATTAGTTAGCCCAAAGGGCATCACCCGCCACTCATACAAATCATAATCTTAAATACAGTTTTCCACTCATCCCCTTCCCTTATCCTAATTTGATGGTACTCGATTTTCAAATCAATCTTAGAAAACACACAAGCACCATGTAACTCATCAAGAAGATCATCTAACCTGGGAATAGGATGTTTGTATTTGATTATGATATTATTAAGAGCCCTACAATCTGTGCACATCTTTTTTAGGCACCAATATCACGGGAACAACACACAGGCTCATACTCTCTTGCACTCACCATTTGCTCATCAATTCATCAACTTGCCTTTGAATTTCTTGAGTTTTTTGTGGATTGCTCCTGTAAGCTGGTCGGTTGGGTAAAAAAGGTCCAGGAATGAGATCAATGTGGTGCTCAATTCCTCTTAAAGGTGGTAGTCCATTTGGAATTTCTTTTGAGAACACATTCTTATATTCCTGCAAAAGAAACTCAACACTAGCAGGAACAACAGGTATATTAGGGCTGTTAGCAATCAAAATATTATTTTTGTAATACAACAAGTAAAGTGACTTATTGGCCATCAACACCTTCTTCACCTCACTCTCTCTCACCGAACAGTTTATTGTGCTCTTAAATGTTTCACTCTTTTTCTTTCCACTCTTGTTATGTATTTCACTCTTTTCTCATTTCTCTTGAATTCTTCTTTCTCTCAATTTTATTTGGTCCTCAAAAACCTCTATATGAGATAATGGTTTAAGAATAATTTTCTTATCATTGTGTATTAGAGAAATCTTATTTGTGAACCCATCATGTATTGCCTTTGTATCATATTGCCATGGTCTCCCTAATAGGATATGACTTGCCTCCATTGGAACCACATCACATAGCGCATTATTAGTATATTGTTCCATGGAAAGGCGCACCTCCACTAAGCCGTTGAAGTTTGTATATGGTCTACGATGTGGCTTAGTCTCTAAATTTAATTTGGACACCAATCTAGAGCTAGCCACATTGGTACAACTTCCACAATCAACAATCAAATAGCACAATTTCCCATTTGTATAACATCCGATATGAAAAATTTTATCTCTTTGAGATTGGGCTAAAGCATGTAGTTGACTTCCCAACAACCTCCTAATCATCAATAAATCACCTTCCATTGCTTCCACCTCTATTTCTTCCTCCTCATCTTCTTCACTACC
>Ga0099824_1007418_pt1 | contig 14536 bp, 7 predicted proteins | sample SiratrowhiteBW_FD_76837 | JGI IMG/M metagenome (GOLD analysis project Ga0099824, IMG submission 76837) | Root nodule microbial communities of legume samples collected from California, USA - Siratro white BW | ecosystem: Host-associated > Plants > Roots > Nodule | place: USA: California...
AATTTATTTTTTTTTTTATATTTTTTTTATTTTTGTTTTTTTTTTTTTTTTTATATAAAACTCTGTACACACAAATATATATATATATATATATATATATATATATATATATATATATATATATATATGATGAGATATTTCATAACCTTTTTATAGAAAAGAATATTTAATTTTTTATAAATTAAATTAGTTTATATGTAAGTCAAAAATAAAAATCATGGTTAACTTGTATGAGAGTATCTGTTGGCTTACAATCGACCATTCTTATTTCTGCAAGTAAATTCACGACGTACTTTCTTTGAGAAATAAAGATCCCTTTGTTGGAGCGAAGAACCTCTATTCTCAAGAAGTATTTTAGTCCACCTATGTCCTTCATTTCAAATTCTCTGAACAAGTTATTCCTCAGACGTGTAATTTCTTTTATATCACTTTCGGTTATGATCATGTCATCCACATATATTATTAGACATGTGATCAAATCTCCTTTTCTTTTGAAGAATAAAGTATGGTCAGAGTTGCTTTGTTTGTACCATTACCACTGTAAACCTTTCGAACCAAGCATGTAGAGACTGCTTAAGCCCATAGAATGCCTCTTTTAATTTGCAGACTTTATTTTTTTTAAGTCTTTAGAGAACCCTATAGGAGCTTTCATGTACACTTCTTATTTCAAATCCCCATGCAGAAAAGCATTCTTGACATCAAACTGATGGAGTGACCAATTTTTGTTTGCTGCTATTGAAAATAGTACTCTGATGGTGTCAATTTTGCAACTGGTGAGAAAGTCTCTGAGTAGTCAATGCCATAAGTCTGTGTATAGTCTTTTGCCACCAGTCTTACCTTATATAGCTCAATGGTGTCATCTGCTTTGTGTTTAATGGTAAAAACCCATCGACACCTTACTGGTTTCTTTCCTACCGATAAGATGCACTTCTCCCAAGTTCTATTATTTTCTAGAGTTTTCTTAGCTTCTCGCCATTCACCTTCTTACTAGCTTTGTGAACTGTTTTGGGAATGTTTTCAGTTAGAAGGGAGGTAAGAAAAGCTCTTGCAATATCTGTCACTCCTTATTTGGTTATCTTCATAGGATACCTGGAATTCCAGAAACATGTTCTGGAGAATATCAGTCAGGTGATACCCCTTTGTTTCTTCTTTGCGAAAGTGTGAAAGGCTCTGAATCTGGAGCTACCTGTCATTGTTAGTGACTTCATTCATAATAGGTGACAACTCAATAGAATGAAGATCACTTACCTCTTGTTGGACATTCTCAGAAGAATTCTTATTGGTTGTGTTGGTCCCTCCTACGTTGACAGAGACATGTTCGTTGGCTCCATCTACTTGCTCTTTTGGAACAATTTCTGGGCAACTAAGGTTGCCTAACCAACTTGGTGGTCACTAGTTTTCTCCCCCTGAACATCAAGTTGGCTACTGAAGTAATATTCTGATTCTAAAAAAATCACAATCCATAGTCACATATACACGATGAGTGACTAGGTTGTAACATCAATATTCCTTTCATCTGTAGCATATCCAACGAAGATACATTTCTCAGCACATGGATCAAATTTGGTTCTGTTAGCTTTGAGAATATGAATGAACAAAGAGCACCCAAAAGCTCGTGGTGGTAACATTTAGACATGAGGGATATCAATCTGAGTAGCTAGGATCTGTAGGGGTGTTCTGTGGTTAAGGATCTGGGACGGTAGTCTGTTCAAAAGACAGGCCGAAGTAGCGACAGTTTCGGACCAAAAACATGTCGGAACCTGTGCATAAAAAATCATGGTCCGAGTAATCTCTAGTAGCTTACGATTTTTTCGTTCTGCTACACTATTCTATTTGGGTGTGTTTGGACAGGAAGTTTGATGGATTAAGCCATTTTCTTTAAAAAAAACTCTTGCATTGATTTGTTAACAAATTCTCCACCATTATCCGATCTAAGTACTTGGATTTTCTTGTCAAATTGAGTGTGAATCATTTGATAGAACGCATAGAACTTATCGACTACTTCAAATTTGTGTTTTAAAAAATATACCCACGTCATGCCAGAGAAATCGTCCACAAATAATAGAAAATACTAAAATTGATTATTATGGTAATTAGAAGTTAGGCCCCATACATCAGAGTGTACTAATGAAAAAACAAAATTGACTTTATTGTTTTTAAGAGGAAAAGTAACTCTATGATTCTTTGCCCGTATACAAGTTTCACATTTGATGGGCTCAGTGTTACTAGTAAATAAACTAGGAAATAAAATCTTAAGGTACCCAAATGATGGATGTCCCAAACATCTATGCCATAACCAGAGTTGCCTTGTAACCGTTCCGTGAGCAAGCATGGCATGTCCCTTTTGAGAAACCTTATCAACATAGTAAAGACTTCCATGTTCAGTACCACACCCAATGATCTCCTTAGTAAGAATGTCCTGTAAAAGGCAAAAAGTAGAAAATATGAGAACCACATAATTCAGCTCCTTTGTAACTTGCCTTACAGAAAGTAATTTTGATGATAATGCAGGAATATAGAGACAATTTTTTAATTTTAATCTTTTTGAAAAACCATTGAGCCTCCTCCTTGGACCACGACTAATTCTCCACTGGCTGTTTCAATATGGCTTTTAACAGGTGTGGAGAGACTGTCAAAATCATGAGGGTCATGGGTCATGGGTCATGGTGTCAGTTGCCTTACAATAAAAAATCCATTGATCAGATTTTCCTAGGTCGGTATCCTCCTCTCTTTTCTCACCTCCATGAGTGATCACGACTCTTCCATGAACGATTTGCAATTTTGTTTCTTCCTCTCTTCCGATGTCACCACCGCTGCTACTAATGGTCTGCGGGATGCCCATGACGGTGGCAGCCTTGTGATTTTTTAGTTTGGAATTTTCTCACCATTTGGAATAACCAACGATTTTGAAGTAGGTACTTTGGTGTGTTTCTTCATTTCGCAATGAGTACAGTGGAGGTGACTTTTGTCTTTCTTGTCTCGTTGTGATGGATGCCGTCCAACTCCATCCCTGTCCCTGTTTCTGTGTGTTTGCTTTTCGGTGTAAATCATAGATTTGCACTAGGTCAGTGCCGTTTCCATAGGTATTAGCCAATCCCTTTCACAAAGCCTTGACGGTTGGGAATTAGAAAACATTGTTTATCAAACTAGTCTCAATATTCTGAATTAAACAGGTGAAGATAGTTTGATCTGGTTGTTCCTATTTTTCATATACTGGTTTTGTCTCTTTTGGTGCCGGGAGTATACTTGTCAGATGACTCTTCTTTCCTCTGTCACCGATAGCTTTCTTCATGAGTGTTGCCCACAACGGATAATTGTCTCCATTTAATTTGAAACTAATTGAATATTGTCAAGATTGACTTGTGTTTGCTGAATCCTTAGGCCATTATGAAGCATATTTGCAATTTGCAAAGTTAGCTCATTAGTAATGGTTGAGGAGTTATTCTGGTTTTGATTCATATGCTGTTGCCAATTTCATCATCTGAAAATGACATTTTTGATTTTTTTGGTGTTTTTTGGTTGTGAGGGATAATGGAACAATGATGTTGGTTTATGAGTTACCAGGATCTTACACTGCTCTGATACCATCTTACGATGGTATCGTGGGTTAGGAAAGGTTAGACAAGAATATGATAAATATGATGAAATGAAAATATCATATTATAAAAAGAAAAATATGAACAAAAAAGAACAAATAATAGGGAAGAAGGTTTTTCTTGAATGTATTTCTTTTTGTTTACAATAGTAGCTCACTTAGTATAGAATTCTAGAAAACTAAATATAGAAAGTATTTTAAATAAATACTTTTGATTTCTCTTGATTATTCGTGATATTCTACTAATTTATTTCTCTAATTATAATATTTTAAAATATTTCTTAAACCTTTTTCAAATACAATTGTTCAAATTTGTGATTTATGTGTTAATGTCGTTGTGTGAAACCTACATTTTCTTCTATTGGCATATATTGTGTTCAAATTTCCTATCTTTCATGCACTGTCCTCATTAGTAAAGGTATATTATATAGTGATTTAATTTAGTAATGGGGTTTAAACAAATAATATTTTTTTAGAATGGGCCAAATTTATCAGTATATTTAGTTCTCCTATGTTTAATTTTTCACAATTTCATTGTCACAATGTCATTATTTTTACACGGTTGGTTGTGTCACTATTTTTATTGTGATATAACAAGTTAATATTTAAAGTTTAATTCATATCATATGTTTTTCATTACACAATGAATTTGAGATCATATCATTTTCAAGTTTTACTCAACAATCTGAAAATAATAACAGTCATAACGGAATGCATTCCGTGAATGTGTGTTTGAATTGGGAGGACTGAGTAGAGAGTTAGAACGTTATTGTTGAAGGTTTTTCTATCATTGACAACACTTTTATGGAATGGAGGGGAACTAATAAAATCCTACATTTTATTATGTTTTGTCACTCACTCTAGCGTGGGCTACATGGACGCTAAAAGCAATTTTTTTAACATATGTTTTGAGATGTTATTTTTGTTTTAAATTTTCTTTCACATAAGTGCGGATTGAGCCGATGCCTTATGTAGAGTGGGCTTAATAAACACAATTTGTGTTTTTTTATGTAATCAATGGTATCTTGTTTTCTTTTATGCATATATAGTGTCTGTTTCTTTGCGAACGTTTAGCAGAGATTAAGTAAACGCTATAATGTTGATTTTCGTTGCTTTACGTCCATTCTTTTGTGGATGTTAAAATAGTTTTTCTGGTAGTGGAAGAGTTAAAACATTATGGACAATAAGAAGAAGGATTTTAAGAAGTTATTCTCGTTATAAAAGTCAAGAGGAAGAGGAAAATTTAGAGGTTCAAAGATATGATTGTAGAATACATAAATATATTAATTTTAAAGTGAAAAAAAAAACTAACATCAATATTCTAAAATTTCATGGCATCAATGGTCTAATAAAGCACATTAAATGAGAGGCTAAAGTTGAAAAAAACCTCTATCTTTGTAATTTTGATGAGGACTAGAAGGTCCAAATAACTACATTTAACAGTACGCCTTAACTTAGTGGCATAAAATATGATAGACATTGGATAAAACAAAAGGTCACAGGTGGTCTATTGGGAGCATTTAAAACAATGTATGCATGCTAAGTTTGTACCTTCTTAGTCTAAGAATGAACTCTTATTGAAGCTCCAATGCCTTCAACAAAGATGATTACTTTAAATACCTAGAATACACTATTACGAAATGAATATGATGAGGCCAAAATGGTTAGGATCTTATAAATTCAATCTATCATACCTCTTATGTGTTCCTATGAGCCTCATTAACCTAATAACCCAGTCCATATATCCACAATAGCAAGGTGACTAAGGTACAAATTTTATGCACCCTATTGGACAAAAATACCACTTAAGATAGGAGAAGTTTGCCAAATTGAAACATGTATCTCAACCAGGCCCATACTTTATTTTGTGCAGTATTGAAAATTTCTTCAGTATCTACTCAAAGTCTTTGTTTCTAAATGCCATCAACGATTGCTACCCATACACATTTCTAAATCAGGTTACCCTTGTTATTTAATTCCAGAATGGTGAAATGTTGGAAATGATTCATGGCATGGTCTTGTTGCACTGACCAAACTCCAATTCATCTATTACACATGTTCCACATTGTATATTTACATGTGAAGAACATGTGGCTCGCAATTTCTGCCTATGCACAACACATAACACAAGTTTCATGATCAATTTCCACTCTACTACGTCTTAGATTAGTTTTTGTTCCCACTTTGTTGAAGAACACTCTCCAAGCGAAAAATTGTGTCGAATGCAGAGCCTTCACTTTCCAAAACTTGTTATAGAAATCTGTATGTTCCCCCTCAGTCCAATCCTACAGTTTTTCATAGGTTAATTTAACCATGTACTCATCTACCTCTTCATGCCTCCACACCCACGCATCCTTACGGTTTTTACATATGATCTTTTGTTTTATTGTTGCTATAAAGTTTGCAGCAAGGCTTTTTCCCCACTCAAACCACCCTCTCCTCCTTTCTAGACACCATTCCCATTTATTTCCTTTTCATACTCCTAGCACCGCCATGTTGTCCTCCTCTTTCTTGTACCTGCATATGATTTAGGTAATCTGTTCATAAGAGGAGTGTCTGTGTCACCATCTACTTATCCTCCCAAAAATAAATCTTGTTACCTTTCTGCAACTTCCAAAGGATATTTTCATCAAACAATTGACCTCCTATTTCCTTTCCACATACTTACCTTAAATCTCTCCACCACCTTGATTCATACCTAGTCCTCCCCTATTCGTTTAACTGTCTACATGTCTCATGTTTTGACTCCTGTACCTCTCTCAGAAATGCGTTTATGCATCTTAGGTTCCTAATGCTACTCGTCAAGGAGTTCAATTTGTCTGAACAATCATCCAACAAAACTATCAATTCCTTCAAATTCAAGCCACAATTTTGCAACAATGTCTATTGATTGAAGACTGAATTCGATAACCACCACATAAGCATCAATCAAATCAATGCCACAAAATGAGACAAACCAACGTTTCTGTGCAACAGCACAGGAGAGTGAACAGGTTTCGAAAACCAGGAAATGAAGATATTGCAATGCGGGCTACCTCTCATTTAGCCCATAAAGGTGGGTTCGGCCTGCCTGCCCGTCATAAAATGTGAATTAATTTTGTTAATCTGCATAATAATTGATTCGTGAATTTGTGGGTTAAACTGTATAAAAAAAATCTTAAAAAATTATATATAAATGTCGTAACAATAATTTTAGTTTAATCTCTTACATTTTTATTATATCTTATAAGTCTATTATTGAAATAAAATTTAAATAAGTTAAAGAAATAAGATTAATATTTATATCAAATAAAGGTTAAAGTTATAGTTTTTATGAATAAAAAAATATAAAAAGAAATATTATTGTCTAAATTATTAAAAAAATTATAATAATTAATTATCATTGAGTCTTAATTTTAAAAATATAGTTGTTGTTTATTTCAATAACATTAAAATATATTAGCTTTTTTTATTGCGACACTTCATTTTATCATTGACTACACAAGATACGAGTTATTCCAGACAGAACTAAACTAATCAAAGAGTTAAAATAGTCAGTCTGTTCAAATATTTTTCTACAGGCTGACCTGTATTGTTATTCCTAAGATGTATTATTGTTTAATTTTTATCAAGATTTCTCTTATAACTAATAACTAACAGGAGGAAACTAATTAATTTCAAATCTAAATATTAGTAAAAGGTTGTTGCTTTGAAGTGTGTCTTTGGACACATTTTAATAATTATAATTTTTTCTTCAATACCAGTCTAAGAATTTATCATGTGAGAGTATAGTAATTTTTTTTTTCTTATTAACTCTCTTTTTCCACTTTACTCTAGGACTCTCTATCATATATAAGAGAGAGAGGGAGAGAGCCCAAGAGAGAGAAGGAGAGAGAGGGAGAGAGAGGAAGGGAGAGGGGGAGAGAGAGGGAGGTAGAGAAAGGGAGGGAGAGAGAGACAGGAAGAGAGAGAGAGTGTAACTAATGCTTTTAATTATAACTGAAAACATGTAAAAAATATATAAAAGTAAAATATACAATAAAGGAAGGTTGAATTGTATATTTAAAATTTTTGTAATATTAATGCAAGATAAATTTGTCTCTAAGTTGTTATACCATTGTTAAGTAATGTTTATTAGTACCAAGTTATCTTTGATTGACAATAGACAAGGTTCTAAGTCTTTGAAAGTTTGATAACATTTACTTTAATCATATTTAGGAGTCAATTTTTATAATAAAATCAACTCTTTCTAAGCTTGAAATTAATTTATTTCTTTATTTTATTAGATTTTTGGTAATAATAGATTATTGGAGTCTGAGAATAGAAAATTACACTAGTTTTTCTTATTTTATTTAAAAAGTGAACAGGAAGTACTAGATTGAAAAGAATAGGATTGGAGTCCATGAAGAAGATATAGAAGCGAAGTTGACACAATCAAGTCGTGCCTAACACCGCTGGAGTTGAGTTGGGCGCTAGTTGGGCCATGAATCTCTGTGGGGAAGTTGAGTCCAAAACCATCGAAGTTGGGTCGGACACCAACGTCGTTGAAAAATTTATTTAAAGACTACCTACGTTAGGGTTAAATCGTCTAAAGCCAGAGTAGAACAAGAGTCAGTCTTGGACGATAACCTTAGGATTTCTTGGTATAATCATCATCTTCTTCCATTGTTCATATTTTATGTTTGATGTTCTCATGACTATGAGGAACTAAACCTATTGTTGTTGGGGTTAGATGTAACCTACTAAACTCTCATTTAACCAATATTGGTTTTATATACTTTTCTTTCCTTTCGGTGTCAGTATTGTAATTCTAATGCCTGTTGTGATTCTCCATGGCTTGATATTTGATTCTTAGGGTATTTGGGAAATATCATTTGTAATATGGATATGAATTGAAATACCTAAGGAAAGCTTGCATAGGAACAGAGCATGATTCATTTGTTGTCTTAAACTCTTGTAACAAAAATAAGTCTTTCTATATAATTGATAAAAGAATTAATAGTTAATAGAAAAGTTTAGGCTCATTCACCTAAGGAATTAGGATTTGGATGGGTTGACATTGGCATTTGGAAGGAAAGAAGGTAAATGTTTTTATACGTGAGAGTGAGGTATGGCGAAGTCTATCCCTATAATTTTATCTCATTGATTCTTAAACTTTTTTTTGAAATTCAAGATTTGACAAAAATCAATAAAAATATATAATTTGTTTTTTGCATAATTTTATTTTTCGCACAACATTCCAAATTTTAGAGTTATTCTTTAGTCTAATTTTATTATAATTGTGAGTATTATCGTGTATTACATAAGTCCTTTGGAAAAGAACGATATGTATTACTTGTTACATTTGTGACTGGTGCACTTGTCATTGAAAGTTAAATTTATGCTAACATTTTTATCTTGAGAAGTCTTTTCAAGTGGCGAATCCTCCTTCACTCATCCTTGATGGTTTTCATCTTTGATGGTGGTGTGTTCATCATTCTTCTTGCCTTTAATCCATTTTATGTTTTCTTTTCTTTGTTTCCTTCATTGTCATGAATCGCCTAATGCTTTTCTCCTTTCATGGCTTCTTGCTTTGTGCCAACCAATGTTTTCTCATGGAGAATGAAACCATCATCTCTTACTGAATTGGTTTAGATCTTACAAACCTTCAATGGTTCACATCAGAATAAAACTTAAATATGCTTGTCATTGAACAAGAATATTATCCATAGGATTATATAAGTGTGAAAGTTGGTATTTATGGGTAAGATAAGAGCATAATAAATTAAACAAGACAATTAAAAACAAGAGAACTGGTAGAAATGTGAGAAAACTTAGGAGATGGAAAATGGTGTATTACTTAGAGAAGAGGAAAAGACTCTATAAATCTCCATGATAAGGTCCATTGAAGAATCATCACTTTAATTCTAAGAATCAAGATTAGACTTAAAGAACTCATTTCACACTTAAATTATCAAGAATAATATCTCTAATTTCAATATATCAAAAGTATCTTACAAAAGAATAAGCATGACTATTTATGTGAGAAACCATCTTCAAATGCAAAATACAAATGTAAAGGAAGTTAAATGCAAATCCCCATCTAAAAAGCTTTGGTTGAATTGTATGAAAGGAGATTTGAATTTTAAAACTTCAAATTTGCTTGGTTTTGCACTGGTTAGAGAGACATATGTGATATTTGATCATGCTTTCCTTGCTCCAAGTAGTTATGCTTTCATTAGCTTCTCTTTGCAACCATAAGGCTCAAAGTACACCCTTATTCTTTGTGATCGAAATCTTCCACTAATTAAATCGACCTTTAATTAGCCCACTAAAAATTTATTCTACAACTAATAATCACACAAAATAAAATAAAATAAAAACATATATTTATTATGAACCTAATAAATACAAGACAAGAAAGTAACAAACTATTTTTAGGACTAAGAGTATTTTTCTTATCATGTTTCTTGTTATCCTTTTTATAATTTAATACATTTGTTCATTTTCTTTTATCTCCGTTCATAAACTCATCATAAGGAAATCCCACCTTCATATTCTAAATGGAGCCAAAGACCATGTATAAGGAACTAAATAACTAGGAGTGGGCATGAGCAATGCTGGAAGAGCTCTATCAGTTAGAAGCTTGTTGCTTTACTAAAAGATAAGACTATAGTAGGAGTAAAGTGGGTCTTCCATAAATAGTTAGACGAATAAGGTAATATCATGAGGAACAAGGCTAGAGTAATGGTCAAAGGTTACTCATATATGCAACAATCGTAATACTCAAGACAATACACATCTTGCTTTCATTTAGAGCTCACAAAAATATGAAGTTATACAAAATGAATGTTAAGAAGACATTTCTTACTGATGACACATAAGAGGAAGTCTATGTAGAATAACCTTTTGAATTTGACAATAATGATTTTCCTCCACGTGTTTTTAACTTGTACAAGAGCTTGTATGGTCTAAAATAAGCTCTTGAGCCTATTCTAAAAAACTATCTATTTTTTTTTTTCACAATAGTTTTTCAAGAAGAAAAATGGATATTATTGTTCAAATTTATGTTGATGATATTACTTTTTGTTCTACTAATGATTCTTTATGTGAAGAATTTGCTAAGCTCATGTAAAATGAGTTTGAAATGAGCAAGATAAGGTAAAGTTCCTTTTAAAACAACAAATCAAGAAATTTAGAAATGATGTTTACTTCCGTCAAGCATAACATGTGAAGGGGTTCCAAAAGAAATTCAAGTTAGATAACGTCTAAGAAATGAATGCACTAATAGACAATAGTAATAATCGATAAATGATTGGTTCAGTCTTATATATTATTATATCTAGGTATGATATAATGTTTGTTCTATGTTAATGTGTAAGTTTTCCATGCGAACTCAAAAAATTTCATTTAATAGAACTCACAAGAATTTCATTTAGTATTTGTTAAACAAATTTTTCTTTTCCTCCTTAGAACAACTAACCTTGACCTTTTCTTCTAGCGTAAAGAAAATTTCAGGTTGCTTGGATATTAGGAGTGACAAAGTACAAGGAAAAAATTCAAGTGAAAAATGCATGGACAGCAATAAATAAAAAAACACAAGTGAAGGATGCATGGACAGCAATAAGTAAAGGACTATAGAGTTCTCTTAACTAATTAAACAGAGTATATCTCATATACTACTTGTTGCTCTAGCCTATACTATGGAATGTGATCAAGAATAAACTAGGAGACTGCATCATTTATGAGAACAACATCTCTATCATTTGTGATAATGATGTAACTATTAATCTTTTTAAAAATTTCATAGTACATTCACGTGTGGAGCATATTAATATTAAACACCATTTTATGAGAAATTATGTTAAATTAAATAATTATAGATTTATAGTCTGCATCTGTATGTATCAATCATTAATAATTTCACAAAATCCCTTATGAGATAGACTTGTATACCTAAGACATCTTCTAGAAATTACCTTCGTAAAAGAACTATTAATCCTAAAATACATGTGGTATTGAATTTAGTTTCAAACAGGTCTACATCATTAGACGTATTTATGATGGAGATATGCATTGCATGTGCTTCATAAGGTAAGAATGTCAAAAATTCACTTGAGCATAGAAGTAAAAGAAAAAATGATTATATGACTAGTGATAATCAAATTTTAAAGATATTCAAATTTATCTGATTGATTAAGATACTAAATTTGATAGAATATTTGTAAAGTACAGGTAAAAAAATTTAAATAAATTACTTTCAAAATGAAGTTTTGATGATTATATTTTAAGTATTTATTTACACTTTAACTGATATATTTCTTACAAATTAAGTCAAATATTTTTAAACTATATTTTTAGAATTTAATCCATACAAAAATATCTATATTATAGTCTAATATTTATACTTTAACAAAATTAGTTGGTGTAAAACTGAATTATATTGATTAAAAATATTTCCGTTTTAATTTGTAGCCCGTTTTTATTAAGATGCCATCCATAAAATAATATTTATTAAATAAAACATTTTGAAAGTTACTTTTTGTTATTATATTTGAAGTTTTTTATTTATAATTTAACTATAAATGGGATAAATTTTCAGTAATTAAATGATATTTTATTATTTTTACCATTAAATATATACAAACAAAATCTATATTAGAAACTGAATATTTATTATTTAACAAACTTTCTTGGTTTAAAATTTAATTCTATTGATTAAAAAATATTTACGTTTTAATTTTTAGTAGAGTTTTATTAATATATCATCCATAAATATTAATTGTAAGCTTTTTTTTTGCAGAACTTATAAAAATCTGGAATTTCCTCATATAAATTCTTTAGAAATTATTCTTTTTCACTTAAATTCTATTACTTACAATTAAATAATTTTTTATATAAAATATTTTTTTAAGAAACACGTGTCTACGTAGAAGAATTATAATTATCATATAAGTGGCAGGAAATGCATGCTGAATTTTATATTGTTATCAACTTCAGACAAATCTTATCAACTTTATATATATATATAAAAATGCATTGTTGTTTATATTTTTTCTTTTGAGAATAGAGATAAAGATGATTAAGGAATATAGTTGTTTCGTTTCTTTTTTCACATATAAAGTGAGGGGTAATGGATGTGAAAAAAAAATATTCCTTGTGTGAGGATAATTCTAGTAAGTTTGAATAGATATTAAAGATTAAAATTATTTTTAATTTAATTATATTATTTTTTTTCACATATAAAGCGAGGGTAATGGATGTAAAAAAAAAAAATAAAAAATCCTTGTGTAGAGGATAACTCTAGTAAGTTTGAATAGAGATTAAAGATTAAATTTTTTTTAGTTTAATTATATAATTTTAGTCTCCAGTTATTAATCTAAATTCACCACTATATATATATATGTTACTGCTTTTGAGTTTGGAATGTGTATAATCACTAATAACATTTTGAATGTTTATTTCAATCACTAAATGATTTAGAAAACTAGATTTGAATTTCTTATGTTACAAAACAAACATGATATGATTATTCTAAAATATATAGAGGAAATACGAATTTTTTCAAATTAATTAATATTTAGATTTATTAAAAACGTGTTTTTGTCTGTTTGATAGAACCATATTATATTATAAATAATATCGGAATATTCAAATAAAAATAGAATTTCTGAGAAAAGGTTAGAAACAGAAAACCTACCCGCAATAAGGATACCTACTTCTATTTTCTAATTTGAATTTCTCTACATTAACTATTATATTAATTGTTTGTTTGTTTTATTAGCAAGTGCTTATCCCATTTTAGTGCCTTTATACTTGATATGACATATTGTCTTCAGAAGAAAAGTTAAAAATTATAATCTAAAAATATAGAATTTAAGCATGATGTAGAAATACTATTTACACAGATTTATTATTATTATTATCATTATTATTATTATTGAAATATTTTTATATTTAAAAAATGTGCTTTACTGATTTTTAATGTTTATTTAACTATTGTTTAGTTTTTACTCAAGGTATTTAGTATTAACCATAGTTAAATATTTAAAATTGTTCAAAAATAAGCTAACATATGATTATAATATTATAAAAATAATATAACTGGAGAGAAAACTAAAATGTTGAAAATTACTTTGAATTTTATTGTCTAAGGTGAGCTGTTACCACAATTATCTGCGCATAAAATATAAATTTTATTTTCTTATATTAATATAAGATTTAAACTTAAAATCTTACATTAATTACTCACCAAACTGTTCACCTCATGTCCAATTTATATTATCATTCAAAAATTTAGTTTCTTTTTTAAATATATTATTTTTGTGTAATATTTTGCTTAAAATTATTGCATGAAGTATCATTTAAACCTAATTCAAATTTAGATGGATTAGCAGTTTTTGATGTAAAATTTGTTCCGGAGGAACAATAAACAAACAAAGACAGTAAAATAATGAGTAAATTTCCATCAATAATTTTCAAACACAGTATCAATTCCTTTAACAAATAATTCTCTTGGGTCTCCATTCTATCACCTCCTCTGCTTCAGCATCCACCAATATCCTGCACAACAAAATAGAGAGGGCTAATAACTTTATTTCTAATTGATTTATAACATTAAAAATATTAAAACTAGGCCATGTATATAAGTTTAAAAAAATTATATTAAGATCCGTCACTGGTCCCCTTTATTATTTTAACACTGATTAAGTTTTATAACTTTTATGAGTGAATGTAATACTTATGACTCCAATAAATAAAATATGATTTGAAGTTGTGTTAACAATTGAAAAACAATTCCTATTAAAAAAATAAAATTAAGTTAAATTTGAAAGTAAATTATTAAATATCAGAGCGAAATTTATTAAAAATAAATAAAAAAAATATACTTTAATGTAAAATATTAAAATGTCATGATACTACTGTAATATATATATATATATATATATATATATATATATATATATATATATATATATATAT
>Ga0099824_1007419_pt1 | contig 14533 bp, 8 predicted proteins | sample SiratrowhiteBW_FD_76837 | JGI IMG/M metagenome (GOLD analysis project Ga0099824, IMG submission 76837) | Root nodule microbial communities of legume samples collected from California, USA - Siratro white BW | ecosystem: Host-associated > Plants > Roots > Nodule | place: USA: California...
ATATTAATATTTATATATAGAACCTATATATATTTATATATTTTATATTCTTTATTATTATATATATATATATATATATATATATATATATATATATATATATATATATATATATATATATAATATTAACTAATTTTTGTCAATGATTAATCTATCTAGGAAAACCTAGTTAATCAACCTTTTTAATGTGATTCTTTTCATTTAAAGAAAGTCTAACTTAGTTTTCTAGTCAAGTCATACTAATTAAATTTAAAATGTAAAAATATTCTTATTTAACAGTAAAATGGAGTAAAACTATTCAATGCTAATCTCGAAATAAGTAATGTTTTCCTGCGTGTACGTAATATTTTATTTCTTTGCCAGACGTGTTATTGTTTCTAACAATTACGATTTTACTTTAAAAGGATTGATTCCAAAATCATAAAACACTGTGAGTATATGATTCAGTTATATCCACCATTCACACAAATTATTTTGAAACTGATTAGCCCAAAACTTCACGCAAGAAACACTTTAACATGTCAATGTCAATGATGTTGTAACAAGATCATGTATAAACGTGGCATTCATCCTGTCAGATTAATTAAAAATGTAGGGTATATGATGCCATGAACAGTTAGTATATACACTTCATATAGTATATGCAGCACATATGTATACTAGTTAATGAACATTAAACAAATTAACTAATCATATGACAAATTATGTTGGACCTATACTATTTTTATTAAGAAAACTATTGAACAATGTAAAACCTCAGCACAAACTTTATTGGAGAATACTATTTGTTTGGTTGGTTTTGAAAATCCGTGTGGTTTCATACTATAATCACTTTTTTTTATGGGTTACAATTACGTCTTTCTTTTTTCATTGGTTATTAGATGGTTAGAGTTTTGATATTTAAGAAAACTCAACAATTATACAATACTACACCAGATAAATAATGACAAAAAAATGGTAAATAATGTAACTAGTCAAAAGAAGAATTAGATTAGGGTTTACATGTAGACAACTTTAGTGAAATCATAGTATCCGTCATCATCATTCATTCGTATGGTTGAGGCTATCACCATCATCATTTCGCATTGACTCTGCCTTTTCTATTGATGTATGTTTGCAGCATTGATGGGTCAATCGGTGCTATATTATAAATAAAAAATGCATGGCCTTTAATTCCCTTATTGAGGAGAGACATTGAAGTAGTGCAGAAAGTTGAAACTAATCGTTACTTCAATTCCCCTCCAAAATCAATATAAATAGTTCTAATAAAAAGTGTTATAGAACCGCATCATGAGAAATGCTGAAGAGTATGGGTTGAATTTTTGTAATAAGAACATAGGACGAATAATTTACTTGAGCTACCTAATCAGCGTGCTCACACTTCTTCCTTTCTTTCCGCTTTTGCAATCACACCTTCATAGTTTCCTTGTGCCATATGTGTCCATGCCTAAACCCCATGCATCCAAAACCAAATAATTTGAAACTGCCTTAGATCCAACGCTTCTCGTGGAGCCTTGAACTGATAAATCATTAATTTCGTTCTCTTTTCTGAATCAAAACAAAATAGTAACTTTATGTGATGCAGTGATTCCTTAAGTGATAAGGACATGTATTTATTAGAGTTATCCTTAATTAAATGTGGGAAATGAATGAGTTGGGCAGGAAAAAGATATATGAAGAAAGAGAATTGGTTTGGTCAAAGGGGTAGAGATATATGATGATAGGGTTGTGTTGTGGGAGTGAAATATTGAGAAATGTAAAAGAAGAGGAGAGAGGGAGTTTTGAGGAGACATTTGAATGATTGAGATGTGTAGTTAACAGTTGGGGGGTAAGTAAGTGGGATTAATGATGGTGAGTGTGAAAGTGGAGCCAGGGTAGTGATTGTGGAAGGAAGAGTGAGATTCTAGATGTGGGACCTTAAGCGGCTACTAATCACTAGACTCCTTGGATAATCAACTCATTTTCAGAAAAGTTAGACACATTTCATTGGAGATTGTTGATTTGATTTGGTTTAGTAACTTGTTGTTGAGGGAAAGTGTGAAACAGGGGAATGGTTTGTGTTGTGAGGGTTGCACTTTATGATAATGGGACCATTTGCTTTTGGGTTGTTTGTTTTGTTTGTGTGGAAATTTTTGGAGGACCCATTAGCCATCATAATTGCTCTTCATATGATGTAATTATATATATTTTTTTATGTGTCAAACCCAAACAAACCTACACGCCTTGATCATGCAAAGCGCCACGCTGCTTCAGAGGCGCATACACGCAACAGCACAACACAACCAACCTTCGAAAAGCAGATTCCGCTGTGAAGTCCTTAAAAAGGGGTCTATTTGCCAGTTAGATTTGTACCTTGCTTTAGTGGCAATACCACCCACAAAGGAGGAGGGGATTAATTTGATTATGATCATTTAGAAAAAACCACATATCTTTTGGAACATGGTGATATTAGTTAATTCAAGTATTAGTTTAATCATATGTTTTCTGTATGCATTAAGATATCAAGTAATAAACAAGTTATGGTTATAGTTTAAAAAAGGTAAAAATCTGTTTTCTCCTGATTCTTTTTCTGAAAAATGTTTGCTATTTAGTTTAACTATCTTTGTTTCTTATCTAGTCCTCTTTGGAAGAAAAGTTTGAACTAGAAAGTATGATCATAATATGTTGACCAAAATAATATTTGTAAAAGATGCATAAGATAGAAATTTGATTGGGTGTAAGAATAGGAATTTGAAGGTTTTTAAAGAAATGGTTTTAGAATGATAAATGCTATCATTGGGAGTTATGTTTTAACCATTAGAATTTTAAACATTTAATTAATTATTTTAAAATTTATTATCTTTCAGAACTAAATTTTGTCTATATTTGTTTTAGTAAGTTTTTTAAGTAGTTTATAATTTGTTTATAGTCACAATCTAAGTTAATTAATAAAGTTATTGTCTATTCCGTCTTTTATCACCATTCTTAGGTTTGGTACGATTTCAAAGTTATTAGAGTTTTAGAAACTACATTATCTTCTCTTAGGTCATACCCTCCGTATGCATATGATCATTTATAGTATTACTTTTTTATTTTCAGCTCTTCTCAGAAACTGATTCTTTAAAATCAAAAACACAATCAACTAATAATAGGATCTAAATAGGTTCTTTCTAAGTTTTCTTTTCATTCACTTTCAAAGTTTGCACATATGAACACGGGGAAAGTTCACCAACCAACTATCCAAATAAAGGAGAGTGAAGCAATTTGAATACGGTTCAGTTGAAAGCTGACAAGTAATATTATTGTGTTGACAGATTTGAAGTTCACACGCACAAAAGAACCTTCTTATGTATAATGGAACACTGACATGGAACCAGGAGAGTGACATTTAGAAGGAACTTAGTTTTATTCTAATAAAATATTTTCCAACAAAAATGTAGGAAAACATTAGTTTGGTTTAATGATGTAAGGATGGTGGTAAGAAATACATGAAACTGGAGATTTCAAGTTGGATGAGGTACAAATCGACGGTGGAAACTAAACTTTTCCAATTTCGTGAAAGGAAAAAATAGGTGAATAGCTTAGACACAAAAATAATCTGTGTATACACTTTCCCATTTCGTCCAATAGCATATTTTATTTTAAGGTTTTGCTTCCTGCACCTCCACTAAATATTCTCATTCATTACATCACACCACTCGTTCTGAAAAACTTACCCTTTAAAGTTTGTTTGAGGAAGATCATTCTCAAAAGTATTATATATTTTGGAAATTTTGTTTTATAATTTTTTTTTTCAAAAAAATTATCCTGATATGTATTTCATACATTTTAAAAATTATATTCATAAATTCTTATTCTGAGAATTTTATTCTGGAAATTATGTTTAAATTCCATTCGGTAAATTTTAGAAATCTCATTCTAGAATGTGTGCTCAATAAAATTTGCAGGATGAGTAATTCGAAAGTCATTATTGAAAAAGGAAAAAAAATCCTCTTACAAAATTGTGGGGGGTGCACAAAGAAATTTTGGGTGCAGGAAGAAAAAACCTATTTTGAACCTGTTTGGGTCTTCTTAATAGGTTTTCTGTTTTTTTTTTTTACTCATGATGGACACTTTCTTCCTGCACCCGTAAAAATTTAAATATTCTAACTTTAATGTTTTGTTTTTACATTTTGAATTTTATTTTTAAATTTTGCAATCTTGAGATTCCTTCAATTATACATATAAGGCGTTAATCACATTTTCTTTTTATTTTAGAAATCTGAAATACAAATTTGTATTCTAACTTTTTATATTACATTCAGAATATAGTGGATTGATACAAATTTGTGATTTTTTAAAACATTTTGTTATTCAGTTTTCTTTTATTTCGTTTTGTCTGTGAACTTTGGTGCTCTGTTTCAATGGTGAAAACCAGAGTCTTCAACAAATCTTTGGATTTGATTACTTTATGAGAGTGACCAAACCAAGTTTTAAAGATACTCTATTAATGTTTTTTATGACTGAAAGAGAAGAGTATACTCTGTATCAACAATAACAAATGTCTGACATTTATAATATAATATGATTTATTATTAAATTGTTTTTTATATCTTCACAGGTTTTACCCTTTAGCTTTTATATTTAAAAAATACTTGTTTTAATCTCTACAGTTTCAATCTGTTCCAGTGCACATAGTGCAAGAACTAAAATGGATTAAAAAAAATGAAAGTGGTAGTTTTTAGTCTAATGTACTGAAATGTTAAATTGTAGAGGTACAAGAGATACATGTGTGCTGATAAAAAAGAAAAAAAAAATCTTTGGAAATTAATTATGAATACAAGTGCTTAGAAAGGATAAGGGTGTAAAGAGTGTGTGTTGGTGTGAAGGAGAATGAGTTGGTAACCTAATCGTTGTGGCTATTTGAGCGATGCACCTCTGATGTTTGAGGAATGGCAGAGGCTTTCTTGGGTTTGGGTTTGTACTTCATAGTTTGTGCTTTTTCTAAGGTTGCCAAAACCTCCACCATGGAGGGTCGTTTTCTGTGGTCAGATTCTAAACATTTGAGGATAAGTTGGGCTATGTGAAATGCAGCCCTTATGGAATATTGGTCCTCCATTTTTTGGTCCATTATCTTTTTCAGTCTCTTTTTGTCATCCAGAGACGACATGCTGCACTGCACCAAATTCTGCTTATCCACGGGCTGACTTGTATCCAGAGCTGCTCTTCCAGTTAGTATTTCTAGCAGAACAACCCCGAATCCGTACACATCACTTTTAACATACAGGTGCCCTGCAATTTTCCAAATACACATCTTTTTTCATCAATAAATTCCAATCTTAAGGTATACTTTGTTAGATGGTTTATTAGTATGTTATTTTACTATGTTACCTATGTTATCTTACTATATAATTTGAAAAAGTACCTGTGGCCATGTATTCAGGTGCTGCGTAACCATAGGTGCCCATGACCCGCGTGGTTACGTGGGATTTACCGTTGACGGGGCCAAGCTTTGCGAGTCCAAAATCTGATAGCTTTGCATTGAAATCCTAATGGATGGTGGGAACACAACAATGTGACCAGGTTAAGTTAATGATGATGGATCATAACACACACATTTCATCATACATAATACGTACCCCATCAAGCAAAATGTTGGAGGACTTGAAGTCTCTATAGATGACAGACTTCTCTGACGTATGCAAGAAAGCTAGGCCTCTGGCAGCTCCTATGGCTATATTCAGCCTTGTATCCCATGAAAGTGGTTCTGGACCTTCTGCAAGTACAAGATTGGAACCATATCATCATGGGTACGTACGTAGTTTAAACAAACAGTTTATAGTTTAATGTTGTTTCTTTCTTACTTCTGAACAGGTGGCTTTCAAGACTTCCCTTTTGCATGTATTCGTATACCAGCAGGAATTGATTATCCTCCCAGCAGTAGCCAATTAGATTAACTAGGTTTGGATGAGAGAGCTTCCCCAAAAATTGCACTTCACTCTGCATCCAAATATCATGAATATCACTGTTGAATATATATATATAGGTATGGTCTTGTCGAGTGTTTTTACAATACTCATAAAATAATTAATAATAGATTTTTTTTTATTAAATGTGGAGAACATGGGAGATAAATTATGAATTACTGCAAGACTTTTGACATTAATGCTTTCTTAATGAATAAACACTGATTAGCATGTGTGAGTAAAATAATGCAGTCATACAAAAGTGGACTTGACCCACTTAGTATTATATATGGCTCGTGATTCTTGACACCGACACTTGTAAAAATATATTTACATTCAGATTGTGAGTCCTAGTTATTACATTTGGACCAATTCTTGCAATGGCATACTACCTGGAACTAAAATCACTAAAAAGATTTAGCTATAATCCAAACAACATCAGGACAAGCTTTATTATTTTTTTAAGATATCTTTTGTTATTAACTATGCCTGGGAATTTTCTTTCTGACCCACATTATCTTTTACATATAACTTTATTTAAAACACCCAATTACTAAATATAAACACCTTTTTAATTAAAATTTAATTCATTGCATCACGAAAGCAAAACTCTTTTTAGACTCAACAACCCTTTTGGTATGAGATTTTGTTCACATGAAAGCTGCTCTCAAGCTTGTCTCTTAATTTTTCTCTACATGGTTGTCTAATAATTTTTTGATATACAATAACAAAAATGTAATATTGAATCTCACGCCAAACTACTCAAAAATTTTCAATCATCTCTATCCATACACAAAGGTGACAAATTAACACCAATGACCAAGCTAATTAACCGGCAATTTTTTGTCCAATACGAAGTTTTGGAACGAAGTGGAGACACAATTGAAGTCACCCAAATTAAATAATCGCAGTTTGAGGTGGTTATGCATCGGTTTTACACGCTGAACTCAGCATTCAGCGAGGAATACTGTTGGTAAGATCCAAATCATGAAGTTAAAAACGCATAAATTATCACTTATCCAAACAATCATGAAAAGCGAAGACTTTATGCTTTTGGCGCGCACCCACAAACACTAAAGCACAATTGAAGATAACGAAAATCAAATCACTGTGACAAGAATCTTGAGGAATCAGAAGGGAACATACCTTCCATTCTTGCAGACCCTGAAGGCTATCGGGGTTAGACTTCTTCACCGCAACGGGAATTCCAACACCAACTCTCGAGGGTTTGAACGTGTTCTTATCAATCCAACCTTTGAAAACACGACCAAAACCACCTTCACCTAGGACCGTGTCTGGTCTGAAGTTTCTTGTCGCACTTTTCAACTCATCTAACGTGTAATTTATAAGAATCCTCACATCTTCATTTCTTCCTTCCACCGTTCCCTTCTTCTCTGATCTCCCTGCATTTTTTCATTTCCAATGTGTGTTGAACATTATAATAATCCTATATTTGACACATGATACTGAAGAAACATAAAAGGGTAACAGAAAGTACATAGCTTGCAAGGAAAAATAATTAAAAGGGTTCATTTTATGCGAGGGATACACACACAAACCCACACAATTGTATATAATATTGGATCATGATCATATATATGATCATATGTACATTTATATGTACCTGGGGGAGGCTTATTGACGGTGGGAATCTTGTACTGAGTTTTGTTGCCATCATCTGGTTTTCCAAAACAGTTTCCCATGAGTGAGACAAAGTGGTGAAGCTAAAACTGTGCCAGCGACGGAACGAGTCTATATGATTGAAAAACGAAGTTGATAAAGTTGCGGAGTTATTATATAGTAAGCGTGAGGGTTTCCACGAAAGTGAGGAGAAGTTGAAAAGAAAGGGCTCAGGCAGAGAAATTTAATAAGGGACCAAAAGGAAGAAGAATATTGCTTCTTGACTTTTTCTTTGAGTGCAAAATTGTTGTCTCCCTAGTTTTGATTTTGTGCTCGTAAATAATAGTTTGTCGTTAGTGAATGGAAGTGATTTTGACTTGTTTGTGCACTTGTACTAATTGTTTAGGGCTTGTTTGTTTTCCACGTGTGTCCGGAAATTGTTGTTGCAAAGTAGCAGAAATTGAGGTCTGTGAAACGAAAGATTTTGTGTCCCAAAATTTTCCAAATTAAAACTCACGGTAAAGAGAATCAGAATGAATCATGATCCTACAATAACAAGAGTTTGCAGTTCAAGTGGGTAACGCCATCAAAGTCAGCCATAGCGACAACATTCACACAACAATGTCAAATGTTGTGAGCGATGAACTCACACAACAGAAATTCCGTTGAAACAGTTTTTTTTCACAGAATTAATGAGAAAATTAAGTAACTATACACAATTTATAACTTTATAACTCATTTGTGTTGACTCTTGTAGTATTCTCTAGGAAAAATTCCAAGAAAATGGCCTATATATGGGTAAATAATACTCCTTTCGGAACAATTTTTTTTAACGTTTGAGTTTATATAACACATCTTTGAAGTTTGACTTGTTCATCTAAATATGAAGGAAAGTGAAAGAGACAAACTATGTTGAAGACTTGGTATTGTTGTCCCTGTGCATATTTTGGTTTTGATAGTACTGTAGTAACCATCTAATAATGGCTCGTTGAATCTCTCAAATTCCTGACCTCTTAAACTATTAAGTCAAGACTTGACTTGGCCATTTATATATATACATGCACTAATGTAACAAAAAAAAAAAAAATATGCCAAAATAATTCTGAGTTTAATTAAATTAATATAGAAATTAGTTTTTTTCACAGAATTAGTGTACATGTACAGCTATGTATATGTACGGTATGTTCTAGAATGACGAAAATAGGTCAGAACGCATATTAATTTTATTGAGCTTTATCTCTTGGAAAGAAACATAAGAGCTTTTCCAATAAGAATTTTGTGCTCACTTTTGTCTTGTACTCATCCAAAACGGTCTTCTCGTTTTCACATTGTGATGAAAAAATAAATAAAAAAAACATAGCTAATATTTTAATTCTTAAAAATGCATTTATTTTTATTATGTTCTTTATATTTCTAATCAAGGGGATTTTTTTTATCGTTATCTAGCTAACCCAAATAGGAGTTATCATCGTTATTAAAAACGATCTTGTTTTATAATATAATCATTATTCTAAACAAAATTATAAGTTATTTAATTTTACCTTTAAATTGTTGCTATTCGTAATATTATATATATATATATATACATTTTAATAATAATTAATTATTATTATGATTCTTGTAGTGAGCTATTGATCCTGTGCTTCTGTGTAATGAGACTTGAATTAAACATAAGGTTATTGGCTCATATTATTTATGATTATTCATAACTTCTATTTACATTCTTTTTATTAAAGATACTCTCTTTACTCACTGAGAGGACTAATTAGTTTCTCTCACATTCTTAAAAAAATTCAGGATGCAAATTTAAGAATCTTTTAATTATTTAATTATACTCTAAAATGAAGGGATTTTGATAAGATTTGTTGTGTTAAATAATAACCTATCTCTATGGCTATCTAATGGTAACATCTAGTGTGTGCTAAACGTGGTTGCTTTATGCAAATTGAGACATTTTTCAATTTCATACAGTAGAGGATAATTATAATCTGAAAATCTTATGATTTTGTCGTCATTGCGTGTAATATGAACAAACAATTGAGCAATGCATGCATAGAGGCTAGTTTTGTTTTCATAGCTGGAAAGAAGAACTCATGCATGTACAATGAATGATGCATTAAGTCATTTTGGAGATAAAGGGAAAAGTTTGAACAGGGAAGTGTTTTCAACATATTAGTTACAATAATTGATCTAAAGTTTTTGATAAAAATATCTCGAAGACTAATTGGCGAAACAAAAAAAAATAAAAAATAGAAGACTTTTATGTCGTCAAATTCATTCTAAAAGCATGCACTGGGGGAGAAAAAAAAAAACTATAGACTTTTATCTGGAGCGTTTGGTTAGAGTGGGATCCACCAAAAGTTAGGAACAGTTCCAATGTATTTATATGAGATGAGGTAAGCTATTTAGGACAGCCTTTTACATGAAAAAATATATAGGAAATGTTAAATAGTCAATGATAATAAAGTCTTTTATATTATTATTTAATTATAAATTAAACATATTTATTTTTATTTGTATTGGTTCATGTAATATTCATATGTCTAAGTTGATGTTAACCTTTAGTAACTGTTTTCCTAGAAGATATCTTACATTATGAAGACGACTTGGACCTTCAACGACTCACTCACAAACTATTTTTACAATCAACCAGTTGTATACCATTAATTAAATTTTAAATATTTTTTTATTGATGATTAACTCACTTTAATATTAAAATGAAATTATCATCTTTATAAAACCTTAGTTGTTAATATATATATATATTAATTTTGTTACGTTGGTAGACAATTAAATTTAATATACAACTATGTTTGTGTTTTTGAGTTTTCACTTTCATATATTACAAACAATTTATCTAACTTATTAATAGAATCCTTAAACTAGACTTAAATAGAGAGACTAGTAACCTGCAAACAAAAGAAGGTGCCTAAATATAAATAAATTTTCTTAGCTTGATTTATTTTAACTTGATAACCTATTCATTTTCGTTTTTTTATATGATACAAGTCTGGTTGTAAAATTTTCTCTAATTGTTTGACATATAATACTTAAATAATCAAGATAACTTTTTATCTTTTCTTGATGAGAAGGAAACATATTTTCTCTTCTACTCATATGTTCAGGATTAATCTCTATATAAGACTATTCCTATGCAGGGGTGGCTTAAGGCTCAAGCAAGTAAAACAATCGCTTTAGACCTCGGTTTCAAAGGCCTCAAAAAAATATAATATGCTTTAAACCTCAAGGCTATAAAAGTCTCAAAAAATTTTAATATGCTTTAAACCTTAAGGCTTCAAAGGCCTCAAAAAAATTTAATACTCATATATTATTATAAAATAAAAAATATTTAATTTTAAAATTATACTAACAAAATTTTAATTAAAAATTTAAATATTTTAACTTACTTTAAGTTTATATTGGTACTATAAATATTATCTAATGACTTTAAATTTATATTGGTACTATAAATACTATTTAATAAATAATATTCTTAAAACTTTGTTCTAATAAATTAATAATATTTTTAAAAAATTGAACAGGCAAGAAATCTTTCCTATCAAAACTTTCTAATTTATCTCTTTCCTATATTTCAACAGATTGATATCATCTCTTTATATATATCCTATCATTGTCTGACTCCTTCACTTTTCTCCTTCTTTCTTCACTTATCTCCTTTCTTCTTTCTTCCTCCGTCTCTTTGTTCCTTCCATAATATTATTTCAATTTATTTTCAATTCAAATTTCTTTCATTTCATATTTAATCATTCTGTTATTGTGCATTTATATGTGTGCCTTCACTTAGAGATTTTGAGCAGTAGATTGATTGAGGAAGAATTTGTGTTCACTTTAACTCAGGTAAAAATAATATGATAATATGAGATTGATCAATTGATCCCAGTTTTTTTTAAGTTTTCTTTATTGTTTAATTAATCTTAAAATAATTTGTGTATATTTAAGAAAGAGAATTTAGAAGTTACAAATTATATTTAAAGACATACCAAATGACAAGACAAGATTGAAAGATAATAGAAGTTACAAATTATATTTAAAGACATACCAAAGGACATGATCAAATCATAATAGGAGACTTGAGACTCTAGGATCAAGTTTATTGTCTTGACAATCAGGTTTTATCTTTTTAACTTATAAGTTATATTCAGTGTGATATATATTATCATTTTTAATTTTATGTAAAAATATATAAATATGTCAACTAGAAAATTTAAATAAGATTATTCAAAACTTCAAAAAAAAAAATAAGAGTTTAACTTTTTGTTGAATCACAAAAAGGGACTATGTATAAATTTATAAAAATAAATAAAAACAATGAATTAGAAAATGCAGGCGAGTCTTCTTTAAATGAAAAACATAACAATATAAATATAGGTGAAGACAATAATAAAGTAGTCAACGAAGATAATAATTTTGATAGTAACACAAGCTCAGGATAACGAGAATGAAATTGCAAGATAAAATTGTTCTAATATTAAAAATATCATAATTTAATTATTTTATTAATTTAAAAAAGGCCTCATTCTTTTATTCGCTTTAGGCCTCCTAAAGCCTTGAGCCGCCACTGTTACTATGTTGAGGATTAATCTCTATATAAGACTATGAGACGTCTCTACTAAGATTTAAACTTAATAAAAAAATAGTATATCATATTATCTCTTCACCTATATATTAACTCAAATAAGAATTCTAACTCAACATAGTCATTTTTTTGTTGATATACCTAAGTTGTGAAACCCATACCATTAAACTAACATGTAACATGTAGATAATTCATGCAAATCGTTTGAAATTTTCTTTAACAATGTACCCGTTACGTTCTAATTTATTTTCTTTCAAATCGGTCTTTACCAATTAATGCCTTTTTCAAATATTATTTTCTAAAACATTACAAGTAACAATTCTGTAAGAATGTACAACTTCAAGCTTTTTTTTATTTCACATCACTCTTAATAATTATGAAAATTAAATTTCATCTTTCCAACATTCAATCATTCACCCCAATTGTTTGTGTAAAATTTGTTATTCTATATCATCATTTAAATTCAAAAATTTATAATTGTTAATGTAAATAAATAAGAAGAGCTCGCAACCTTATTTATTTTGATTGAATTCAATTTATAAACTATTTTTTTATCAAATACTAATTCTTTTATTTTAATTTTAATAAGTTAATTCAAATATTTTATACATATAATATAAAAATAAAATATAGATCAGTTTGTCCTCTCTTATAACTCGATTAAACATACGAAAATAGGATAACAAAATTTAGAAACTAAATAGCTTACTTTACCAATATATAATATGTTGAAAATTCCATTTAAACATACAATCAAATCATAATTCCCTTTTATTCGTCAATTATCTATTTTTATTATTATATTATTATAATATAATTATTAAGTGGTGGTTTTAGTTATGAAACTTTTTTTTCTTCCTTTACCCTACAAAATTATTACGCAAGAGAAGAAGGACATGAGAATGACACTGAGATTACGTTCATACGCGTTATCATTGAATCCGTGTGAACGCTTCGAATCACTCACTGACATGTGTTGCTCCATTCCTTGGACATACTACATATACGTAATAATTGATTGAAATATATACCACCATCAATGCAATCAAATCAAATAATTTTGCTAGTAAAAACAAAATATAAATATAAACATCAAGCAGCAGCAGAAAAATAAGAAGAGCGTAGTTTCATACTAAGTTTCATTCTTTCTATTTGAAAAAATTCAATTAATTATTCAAATTTATAATAATTTAAATTTATCTTAATGGATATATTTAAATTTAAATCTATATTTTTGGATTTTAAATTTGATCTATTTAATATTGAATTGTACAATATTTCAAATTTTAGAAATCAAAAATCAAAAAGAGCTTGAATTTAAAAGATTAGGTCAATCACGTCTAAATAAGGTATTATCAATTTAAATTGAGTTATTTCATGCAATATTGAGTTGTGTGGCCTTATGTATTGAAATTTGGATTGAAATGCACTCAAGATAATCAAGTCAGGTCATATTAAAGTCAAGTTATGTTAAGTTAAATTTAAATTAAGTTGAGTTAAATCATTTCTACAACATGAATATAAAAAAAAAAATATATTAAAAAAAACTTTGCAGTCATCATATTTTAGCTATACTTTTGAAGTTTTTTTATTTGGATATATGCAGACCTAAAATTACATTTTAATTTTGAAAATGTAAATAATTAATTGTTTTAGTTTTTAATACGAAATTGGAGTTAACCTTAGAATAATTGAATTTAATCTAAATAAGTATGCGTTAGAGTTATCAGCATGTGATAGAGTAAAAAATAATGACTGGTAAACTAACAATGATTTTAAAGATATAGTTTGATAGAAAGTTGTTTTTCTTTTTTTTCTTAAACTGAGAGACAATCAATTCTATACAACTATTATACCACGCATTTAGATTTTAAATAAAAATGTTTTCTATTTGCTGGCTGACTTACTTAAATATAATTTTTTATTATTAAAGTAAAGTTGATGGTTTATGCAAACTTGCTTATCAAAAAACAACTTTCCATTTTAATCATCCATAGAGGTTCAAGTTTGCAGTGTTGTTACGAAAAATTATTGTAAAAGATAAAATCTATTTGGGTGATTTGTAACCAGTGAATATTAATTTTGTTGCATATTATGGAAATACAATATTTTTCAAAAAGAAAATGGATGATGGTAATAAAAAAATGTCTCCGATTTGAGAGTTGAGAGCCATTTGGCAGTTTCAGATTCAAGAAAATTCATAAATTTCACCCTTCGCAAGGGAGAACTCGAGGCAAATCACCCAAGCTCGCTAATTGGTACGAGGATATATAGATATATATATATATATATATATATATATATATATATATATATATATATATATATATATATATATATATATATAAAAAATAATTATAAAATTAAATATTAATATAAAAAAAAAAATAAA
>Ga0099824_1007420_pt1 | contig 14531 bp, 8 predicted proteins | sample SiratrowhiteBW_FD_76837 | JGI IMG/M metagenome (GOLD analysis project Ga0099824, IMG submission 76837) | Root nodule microbial communities of legume samples collected from California, USA - Siratro white BW | ecosystem: Host-associated > Plants > Roots > Nodule | place: USA: California...
ATATAAGAAAAATGAAAAATAAAAATTTATATTTAAAAAATAAAAAAAAAAAAAAAAAAAAAAAAAAAAAAAAAAAAAAAAAAAAAAAAAAAAAAAAAAAAAAAAAAAAAAAAAAAAAAAAAAACCATCATTCAAAAAGATAATTCAAACTTATATTATAAGAGTAAATTTTACTGAAACAGGAACCAATTTTGTGCCTAAAATATTAGTTACTAGATTTTACAATTAAACTATCATTAGTCTTCAAGTAATCAATTAATTAAAATTAAAATATTGTTTAAAATTTATTAACTTTTAATTACTAACTATAATTTCATTTTTTATCTGTTAAAGTGATAAATAATCTAGGATACATACTTGTGAGAGCCAAAGTGTTGTGATTTTAATTTGTATAACGTTATATATTATTTTTAATTATTAATTATAAATTTTTGAAAAAGTATTTAAAGTAATTATACTTACAAGTTGCTGAAAGACAAAAATAAAATTAAAATAACACGTCTATATGATAAAAAAGATATGTAACATGTGTTATATGTATATTTTGTAAGTTTTAGTTTTATGAATAAACGAAATAAGAGAGAGATGTGTGTGAAATTTCTGGCCAGAACACCTATAACATATGTGTACGTTTTCTTTTTCAAGTAAGACCCCAAAATTTGATTTCAATTAATAATAGTTAAAATCATAGACCACCATACTCCACAATTTTTCAACACACTACCCAACTTTAGAATCTAGAGGATCCTCACCAACCAAAACCACTATTTCAAAAGAAACACTATTACATGATAGTAAGATAAACAAGCATTATAGAAAACAAAGAGTTCGAATGTAATTGTTGTGCTTGTAAAGGTTTTTCACTGCTCATGTCACCCCTTGAACTTGAACCATAGTAATATCTCAAATCCACACGTCTGAACCAATGTGCCAACTTTACATTGTTTCAATCATTTTTGGCTTTTATTTTGTCAACTTGCATGGCATTAAGACATTATCTATAGCCAAGTTGTTTGGTGTCTTCATCACACAAGTTGCTGCTAACCGCGTTTCATGATATCTATCCATGCATGTTCAGTTTTGCTTCTTATGGTTATTTATGGCCGACACACTTTTATATTAAATACTGATACACACCATATTTGCTCCACTGATCACGCTCAACTTCTTAATTAATACGTTTTCATATTCTTAAGTGCCAATACCAAACTGCTTTCTGCTAAACGCTATAAAAGGACAAAAGCAGACGACTTAACAACAGTAGCTATGCCAATATTTAACCCAGGTCTAGGACAATCAATCGACGTTCAACGCGTTGATTCAAATGCAATTTGCAATTAATCAAAACTTCGAATTTCAATTATATTCTTTTACTTTTTTTAGTTCATACATAGTAATAGTATTAAACTGGTTTCTCCTAATGTTAGTATTAAAAAACAACTTATTTGTTTTTGGTTTGTAGCTCAATGGATAGACATGCCGAATAGTATCTACCATGTGTACATATCCATATTTGACTTGCTTATTCTATGTGGTTTCTCAATCAGTAGAAGATGCGACCTGATTCGTTATACCAGGATGACATCGTAAGTCAAATTTAAGCTACTCAATCCTCGTCCAAACAATCATGGTTTTTGTTTTAAGTAACATTAATCCCTGCTAAAGATTTGACTAGCCTAGGACTCATTGAACACACTCTGTCACGGGATGGGGGGCCATGCCTTTTGAAATTATTGGTGGATGAATGAACATTGTTTGTTGTATATAAAGGCTTCACTCACTTCCATTTTAGTATCAGCAAACTGCAATTGAATTTTCTACAATATTCCAGTGATGCTGTTCCTAAGGATTAGTTTGACTACCCTCGTTGTCCTTTCCATTGTATCCATAGTTTCCCATGCTGAAGCAAGCTTGGATGTTGAAATTGAAGCCTTGAAAGCTTTCAAGAACTCCATCACTGGTGACCCAAATGGGGCTCTAGCAGACTGGGTAGACAGTCACAACCACTGCAACTGGTCTGGCATTGCATGTGACCCATCTTCAAATCATGTCATTTCTATTTCTCTGGTTAGTCTTCAACTCCAAGGGAAGATTTCACCTTTCCTTGGCAACATTTCAGGCCTTCAGGTTTTTGATATAACTTCAAACTCATTCACTGGCTCCATTCCTGCTCAGCTCGGTCTTAATACTAAACTTACACAGCTCATTCTTTTAGACAATTCTCTCTCAGGTCCTATCCCTCCACAATTAGGTAGCCTTAAAAGCCTGCAGTATTTGGATTTAGGTAGCAACTTCTTGAATGGAAGCCTCCCTGACAGCATTTTCAACTGCACTTCTTTGTTGGGTATTGCTTTTAATTTCAACAACCTTACTGGCAGAATCCCATCAAACATAGGGAATCTAGTTAACCTTGTACAGATTGCAGGATTTGGAAATAATTTGGTAGGATCCATACCTCTTTCCGTAGGTCAGTTAGGAGCTCTGCGAGTTCTTGATTTTAGCCAAAACAAGTTATCAGGTGTAATACCTAGAGAGATTGGAAACCTGACAAAATTAGAATACCTTGAATTGTTCCAAAATTCCTTGAGTGGGAAAATTCCTTTTGAGCTTGGTAAGTGTAGCAATCTTTCAAGCCTTGAGTTATCCGACAATCAGCTTATTGGAAGCATTCCTCCTGAGCTAGGAAATTTAGTTCGGTTGGTGAAATTGAAGTTACACAAGAATAACTTGAATTCCACCATCCCTTCAGCCATATTCCAGTTGAAATCATTAACAAATCTAGGCCTCTCACAGAATAACTTAGAGGGAACAATACCTTCTGAGATTGGAAAACTGAACTCCTTGCAAGTTCTAACCCTTCATTTAAATAAGTTAACTGGGGAGATCCCTTCGTCAATAACAAACTTGACAAACTTGACATATCTGTCAATGAGCCAGAACCTCCTCTCAGGTGAACTTCCTTCAAACTTGGGTGTGCTTCATAATTTGCAGTTTCTTGTTTTGAACACCAACCACTTGCATGGATCCATTCCCCCTAGCATTACCAATTGTACTGGACTTGTAAATGTAAGTTTGTCTTTTAATGCTTTAAGTGGGAAAATTCCTCAGGGTTTTTCCAGGTCACCAAATCTTACTTTCCTGTCTCTTGCGTCCAACAAAATGACTGGGGAAATCCCAGATGATCTCTATAATTGCTCAAATCTTAGCACTCTCAGTTTGGCAATGAATAACTTCAGTGGATTGATAAAATCAGGTATCCAAAACCTGTCTAAACTTCAACGCCTAGAGTTGAATGTAAATTCATTCACAGGACCAATTCCACCAGAGATTGGAAACTTGAATCTGCTCATTACTCTATCCCTCTCTGAAAATAAGTTTTCAGGTCAAATTCCTCCAGAACTGTCCAAACTTTCTCGCCTTCAGGGGCTCACTCTTCATGCCAATGTATTAGAAGGTACAATACCTGATAAGCTCTCCGAATTAAAAGGACTGACCAAACTTTTCCTGCATCAAAACAAGTTGGTTGGTCAAATACCTGATACCCTCTCAAAGCTTGAGATGCTTTCCTACTTAGACCTTCATGGCAACAAACTTAATGGGTCCATTCCAAGAAGCATGGGGAAGCTAAATAAACTTTTAGTTTTGGATCTCTCTCACAACCAGCTCGCAGGATCAATTCCCGGAGATGTTATTGCAAACTTAAAAAGCATGCAGATGTATCTCAACCTTTCTTACAACCACTTGGTCGGAAATGTTTCAACTGAGTTGGGCATGTTGGAAATGATACAGGCTATTGACATTTCAAACAATAATCTTTCGGGTTCCATTCCCAAAACACTTGCTGGGTGCAGAAATCTGTTTAATCTTGATTTTTCAGGAAACAGTATTTCAGGTCCTATTCCCGCAGAAGCGTTTAATCACATGGACTTGCTTGAAAGCTTAAACCTCTCAAGGAACCATTTAGATGGTGAAATCCCTGAAATACTGGCAGAACTTGATCATCTTAGTTCCGTAGATCTTTCTCAGAATGACTTGAAGGGAATTATTCCTGAGGGCTTTGCCAACCTTTCCAACTTGGTGCATCTCAACCTTTCCTTCAATCAACTAGAAGGTCCTGTTCCTAAGACCGGAGTCTTTGCACACATCAATGCATCTAGTGTGATGGGAAACCAGGATCTTTGTGGAGCTAAGTTCCTACTGCCATGCAGGAAGACAAAACATTCACTTTCCAAGAAGGGCATATCTATTATTGCTTCACTTGGATCTCTAGCTATACTTTTAGTGTTAGCGATTCTAATTCTCAGTCGTGGCACCAAACTCAGTAATTCTAAAGGAAGAGATATAAGTGTAAATCATGAACCAGGCTACAATTCAGCATTGACACTTAAAAGGTTCAGTCCAAAGGAATTGGAGAATGCCACTAGATTTTTCAGTGCAGACAGCATCATTGGTGCTAGCAGTTTGAGCACAGTGTACAAGGGTCAAATGGAAGATGGCCAGGTTGTTGCCATAAAAAGGTTGAATTTGCAACAATTCTCTGCCAATACTGACAAGATCTTAAAGAGAGAAGCCAACACCTTGAGCCAGTTGAGACATAGGAATTTGATCAAGGTACTTGGATATGCCTGGCAGAGTGGGAAAATGAAGGCTTTGGTTCTAGAGTACATGGAAAATGGAAATTTGGATAGCATCATACATGGCAAAGGGGTAGATCATCCTATGATCTCTAGGTGGACATTATCTGAAAGAGTCCGAGTCTTCATATCTATTGCTAAAGCATTGGAATATTTGCACTCGGGTTATCATACTCCCATTGTGCACTGTGATTTAAAGCCTTCTAACATTCTTTTAGATAGAGAGTGGGAAGCTCATGTCAGTGACTTTGGGACAGCTCGAATACTTGGTCTTCATCTACAAGAAGGTAGTACCCTTTCGTCATCAGCAGCTGTGCAAGGCACAGTAGGGTACATAGCACCAGGTAAAAGCCTTTCCTACTTTGCTAATCTCGTATCTTCAATGTACAATATGTTTTCATCAGTAAGACTGGCATAATTATAAATTCTTATTTTGTTGCTTGAAAATAAATGGCCATCCTTGAAAATAATTTTTATTTGTTTCAAATCCTCTTAGCTTATTAACTTCTTACACAAAAAGCTTTTTAAAAATTTCATACTCTAAACAAGATATTTCTGGCGTGTAATTCTCAGAGTTTGCCTACACGAGGAAAGTGACCACTAAAGCAGATGTGTTCAGCTTTGGTATCATAGTAATGGAGTTCCTAACAAAAAGAAGGCCGACAGGACTCTCGGAAGAGAATGGTTTGCCAATCACTTTGCGTGAATTAGTGGCAACAGCCCTTGCAAATGGAATAGAACAACTGGTCAATATTGTGGATCCTTTGTTGACCTGGAATGTTACAAAAGACCATGATGAAGTGTTGGCAGAGCTCTTTAAGCTATCTCTGTGCTGCACCATACCTGATCCTGAACAGAGACCCAATACGAATGAGGTGTTATCTGCCCTTGTGAAGCTTCAAACAACACTGTCTTGTTAATGATAAACACCACCAACCAACCAATTCTTGGAGCAGCTTTTCCTAAAGAAGAAAAATTAAATGATTCCAAATTACCACATTACTGTTGCCTCTAAGAACAGCAAAGCCTTATTGTACCCAAGTTAGTTTGCCAGTTATGATGAAATTCATGCAGTACTTTTTAATAGATAACAAATTAGCAGGGGACTTGAGTTTTTAATAAATGTATGGAATTATCAGCCATCCTTCACAGATGTGTAATATAACATCCATTGTCCATTCTTGCATGCTTTCTTTCTTTTTCACTCCCCTTCCCCACTTTTGCTTTAGATGCAAATGTAACTTGCATATTCATTGAAATATTTCACAGTTTTCGACCAGGAAAATTACCGAGTACACTGTATAATCATAATCTTACAAGAAATAAGACGAACTGACAAAACTAAGCAAAAAGTTACTCTATCCACTTTAGCTAGCCCCCTTTTCCTGAAGTAACATTTAGGTTCTGTTTAGATAAACTCCTCCAAAAGTACTTTTAAGAAAAGAAAATAATAAAGTAAAATTAATTACGTTTCTTCCATAACTCAAGATACACCTATACACTTCAATTTTTATAAAAGCTCTCTCGTCTAATTTTTTTCAAGAGCTGGTGTGCATGAGCTGATTTAACTTCTTAAAGAAGTTAGATTTACTTTATTTTCTTTTTCTATAAGTGCTAATGAAGAAGTTTATCAAAACAAGACCTAATTCGTTTTACTCATCCAACCCCTGCATTATCCCCTACTCTCTTCTCATTTACAGTACACAGTGAAATTTCCTCTCATAATAAACGGAGAATGAAGTTAGTGTGAAATGGAAAATAACAAGCTACTTTGGAGTTAATAGCCCAATATTCCAAGGGGCATGGTGAAAGAATCTTCCAAGTTTTGTATTAGTCATAAAGGCTCTGAAGCTTCTAGATAGTTGCATTTTGCATATAACAGTTAGAAAGAAGAATATCATGAAGTAAACAACAAAGCTAAAGAGTAATAAGAAAATGGGGGTTGCCTCAATTACAGGAAGGATCAGTATGAAGAAATTCTTGAATGGTTGAAGGGAAGTCCAATTCGCTATAAGCACCACCATCAGAAACAAAAGCAGCTTTCCCTAAAAGCAGGTGTGCCAATCTCAAGGGCTCCAGCTTCTCTTCCCCACCCCCATTCAGAAAGTGCTTGATCCACCCATCTAACCTCAGCACCTCTTTCTTACACTTTGGCCCTTCCACACCAACAACTTTTGCATAAAATCCACCTTCACAGTGACAAGAACCACAATCATCAAAACTATTATCCCTTTCTTCTTGCTCCTCTGATAATCCCAAAAGCTGCATTAACTGCTCAATGTCATCATTATCATCTTCAGCTTCATTTACAGGATCTGTCTGAGAAGGGTTCTGATGGGTTGTTGGAAATTCTTGGGAAATGGAGAGGAATGCTTGAGGAGGTTCACTGCTGTATTGGGAGGGGCAATTCTGGGTACAATGAGATTGGAGGATGATGGGAGAACCCAAAGTGCTTTCTTGTATCTGAGATTCTATGGCTGGTGGTGATGTTTGGTCTAATTTTAACCTCTTTTCAACCTAAACAAGCATCAAACTTCAGAATTCAAAATTCATTAAGAACATGATACGATGTTGAAATTATAATTACGCTTAGTACCTGTTTTAGTGAGGAGAAGAAATTGAAATGCGATGACATGATGGTGAGAATGGTCGAATTTTGTTTTCCATTTGTTGGTTTCCTTTATAGGGTTCAAATATTGTCAACGCTACGCAGCAATGTGGTGCACGAGAAAGTATTGTGATATTTGTCATAACATCCTCGTATACATTATAATTGTTTTTGAAGCTATATAATGTTATTTTCTTAAGTTGTATTTGGGAAGCAAATTTTGATCTAACAGGTTCTAAAGTTATTTCAGTTCAAATATAATTTTGAATTCGGAAGTATTTTTTAAAAGGAAAAGTAAACATGTAATTATCTAAAATCGCGTATTTTAAACGATTTAATATGAATTTAAACCTCCTACATAAAATTAAAAACAAAAATTTGTAAAACGAAAGTTTGAATCAAGTTTTTAAAAATGTTTTAGTAAAGTTTTGCAATCTTAGTGAATTATATTCTCGTGAAATTATATAAAGGTTTTAAAAGACAACTGTTTATATTAATTCACCTTAATTAGTATTGTTTAAATAAACAATGTTTAATATTCATTCAACCTATAAAACATTTCATAATTAGAATTTATGGTAATTTGTAGTTTACCTTAACATACAAGGTTACATCTTGTTATCAACTAATCTTTTCTTGATATCAAGCAATAAGTATTAAATATCTCTTTAGATTAAGTATATAAATTCCTTTAACTTATATATAATAATAAATAATAAATTTGTTTTTACAAGAGAAAATTTTTTATTGAAAGAGTATTACAAAATTATATTTCTTACTTTTAGATTCTTAAATTTTCAATTGTAAAAGTTTTGCAAATAAAGACATTTATCATACATATCAATATTTAAAGTAATTATAAGATTGAAGAGATATATTTTGCATGCAGCATATTATAAAAATATTATCATAGTAAAAAAAAATAAGATTAGATAATATAAATAAGTATAATAAAATATTAAAAAAAGGTAATAAAGTAGCTTAAGAACAAATATATTTAAACTAGAGATACTACCTTGATTTATTTTACTAGTCTCTTTTATCTTCAATGTATTAATGTTGAACAAACTCAAAATTGACAAAGAGGAAGAAAGTTAAGAAATCAAAGGTTTAAATATATGGTCACCAAGTTTGATATTAAGAAGTTTTCTAGTGAAAAACAACTTTAAAACATGGAGAATCAAGATGACAGTTATCATGATATAGTAATGATGTGCTAATGTGATAAAGGATGAGACAAACATGTCAACATCGGTATCTTAGAAGGAGAAAATCGATATGATCAAGAAAACTAAAAGCATCATAATTTTGTGTCTTGAGGATAAGACAATTAAGGAAGTCATGAAGGGGAGAAATGTTGTGTTAGTATAGATTAACAATATTCATTAGGGATGACTAAATCAAGAAAGAAGCTAGAGCATGTAGCCAATTTTAACAAAATTTTGGATGATTTGGAGAACATTGAAGTGGAACTTGAAGATAAAAATAAGGCTTCATTGCTTCTTAATGTCTTGTTGTTTGTTCATTTTAAAGACATGTTGCTATTCAAAGAGGAACAAACCATTACTTTGAAGGAGGTACAAACTTTAATTTAGACTAAAGAGCAACAAAAAGCTTCAAGAGTCTAAGGCAAACAATAATAGATTGAGTTTGAATGTCTTAAAGTCAAAGGACAAGAAAAGAAGGTGAAAAGAAAGAAGTTAAAGCATTTGATGATTGAGGGCATAAAGGGTTTGAGTGCTACAATTCAACAATAAAGTTTTGTTGAAAAATAAATTGAGTTCAAAAGGAGGAGAATTGAACTTTATAAAAAAAATAAGGTTTTCAAAGTTTAAAATAATCTTTTACATTAAATAAACCAGTTCAAGAAATGCATGTTGAACATGGTCTATCTTTAAGATGTTATAATATTTTTTTATATTCAAATCAAAGAAAAAATGTATATAGTATAAGGAAAGAAGAAGAACACAAGAATTTTATATTAGTTTACCTTGTAGAGAAAGCTACATCTAATCTTAATCACATTAATTAAACTTATCCCACCAAATTCAAGTTTTTACATGCACTTTACACGAATAATAACACCAACACTTGATCTTGAACTATATAAGATCACCAATTACTTGTAAACCTCTTCACGAGTAAATCTTGACCACACTAATCAAGAAAACTACGACAACAACAAATTTCAAAGTAAAAATTGAAATAAGATCACTTATTTATAGGGCTTATAAGGTTCAATTTCATCCAGTTCCAGAGCATTATTGATTTACTCACATGAGACCAAATTTTATAGATGATCTGACAACATGAATCAAAAAGATCAAGTATTAATTATATCCATAACAAAATGAATAAACTGATTCTGAATAAGCCAATAATTTTTTCTTATTATAGGAGTGAAGGTAATAAAAGAAGCAATGTCATATAGACAAAATTGATAGTAAAATTCACTTTCCATTTCCATTATTAATTTCTTTTTTATTTTGCACTATTTATAGCTTCATTTTCTCTCACTATCACACAAAATAATCAAACAAATACTAATATATCTCTACATAGAACAAGCTAATTTTCATAATTATCCTTAATCACAATCCTTATAATAATTTCTATATTTTTAATACATTTATTTTTATTATAATTTTTATAAAATTATGTATTGGTCTTATTTTCCTTAATAATTGTGTAGGTAATAATCTTTACATTTCAAAAATAATATTTTATATAAACAATTAATGTTAACATATTAATATTTTTTATAAAATTCTATGTATTAATATTAACATAAATAATAAAATAATCTCGTAGAGAAGGCTTATAAAAGGTGCATAACTTTAGTTTAATTTTAAAACAACTAAACTCATGTCACGCTAACATGACTTGATTTAAAATAAAAGAAATTTTCTATAAAATAAATCAACAAATCATTTAAAATAAAAATATGATCAACCTCATCATTTATTTATATTTTAAATATGTTTATAAATAAACTAAAAGTTAAATTATTCAAAATATATACATGATCAATCGCATTATCTTATATATAATATTTAGTTTTTGTAAGAATATATTTCAAATAGTAAACATTATAATTTAAATATTTTCTTCTAAATAAAATTCATTCAATAACTATAATATATCTTTGCTTATTGTAATGATTCATAAAGGAACGACTTATAACTTATATTATCTTGTACTTTAATCTATGTAACTTATAAAAACATAAGATCTCAGTACAACCAAATAAGAAATATTAAAACTTTAAAACTAAAATACCAACTCCCTTGTATCTTTTTATAAAGATCTATGTAATCTTTTGTTAGTGTCCATTGTGAATAGAATTATTTAGGAATAAGATCAATCTTTATAGAGTTCAACAAAATCTTCTTAAAAATACATAATTTATAATTTTTTATTATAAATGAAAATATTTATTATATATAAAAATATGTAGAAATAAGATTAATTGTTATCTCGATGCAAGTAAACAATTTGATAACATTTTCTCTTATTTTAAAAATGATTGAAAAATAGTTTTTACAAACAATTTTGTTTGATTTTTGGAAAATAACAAATATTTTAAAAATTATATGAATCTTACACATTTAATTAAAAATCATCATTCTAGTATTTATGTTGTAAGATCTTAATATCTTCTTTATACTAATTGACTCGGACTCAAAATTTGATTTTGAATATGTTTCCTTTCTAAAGATTTTTTTAAGTTGTCCTTGACATGGTTTCGAGTCCTCAATATTTTCAAGGATGTTTGTGTCGTCTTAATGTTGAACCCATTTTATGTGACACATTCATGTCTAAAATTGTACTGGAATCATAATCTTATAAGAAATAAGGAGAACTAAAAAAAAAAAAAAGAACTATAAGCCAAAAGGTTATACAATCCACATAATCCACATAAGCCAGCCTCCTCAAATAGGCATTTGATACTCTAAACCCATACTCTTTCACTTTCAGTAAGCAATGGAATTTGCTCTCTCCCAAGAGCATGAAAAAGAACCTTACAAGTTTTCTGTTTGTCGTAAAGGCTCAAAAGTTTCTATCACGTTCAACAATAAATTCCAATCTAATATAAACTACAATTAAAATTAAAATGTTTGAAATACTTCTCCCAACAAGGTCCAGTTTCAGGTTAAAGATTTTACCAATAAAACTTTTCACTGTGAGACTGTTCGTAGACAAATTATTCAATTTTAACAAACTGGTTGCATTTGCATAATCAAAACGCCAGAATTCAGATTCCATCACGAACACGTTACATTGTTGAAATTACAATTTCATTTTCATGCCAGTTAAGCGAGGAGTTAAAAAATTATGACGTAACAGAAACATGTTTGTTTGAGTAGAACGAATGAATCAAAGTTCGATTCGGTGGTGAAAGGAGAAGAAAAAAACAAACGTAAAAAGAGAGAAGAAAATGGGAATTTGTAAAAAGCAAGTAACATTAAGTTGGATCGGATACACAAGACGATTCACAATATCTGAAGTACATTGCAATAACATATACTTCAAACAAACAGAAATCTAAAACTCTCCGGTGGACAAGTCATTGTAACGATGCTCACTTTCCGGGGACGAAGTTGGTGGCGTAGGCCCAGGCGTTGTTGTTGACTGGGTCAGCAAGGTGGTCGGCGAGGTTCTCCAAGGGGCCCTTTCCGGTGACAATGGCCTGGACGAAGAATCCGAACATGGAGAACATGGCCAACCTACCGTTCTTCAATTCCTTCACCTTCAGCTCAGCGAAAGCCTCGGGGTCGTCAGCGAGACCCAATGGGTCGAAGCTGCCACCGGGGTAGATGGGGTCAGTGACCTCACCGAGAGGCCCACCGGCAATACGGTAACCCTCGACGGCGCCCATGAGGATCACTTGGGTGGCCCAGATGGCGAGGATGCTCTGAGCGTGGATGAGACTTGGGTTGCCCAAGTAGTCGAGCCCACCCTCGCTGAAGATCTGGGAACCGGCTTTGAACCACACGGCCTCGCCGAATTTCACGCCGTTGCGGGACAAGAGTTCGGGGAAGACGCAGCCCAAGGCTCCGAGCATGGCCCACCTCGAGTGGATGACTTCCAACTCACGGTTCCTGGCGAAGGTTTCTGGGTCAGCGGAAAGCCCAGCAGTGTCCCAACCGTAGTCGCCTGGGAACTCGCCGGTGAGGTAGCTTGGGGGCTCGCCGGAGAATGGGCCCAAGTACTTGACACGGTCTGGGCCGTACCACGGGCTTCCGGAGGAGACCTGCTTGGTGACGGTCTTCCTCATGCTGATCCTCCCGACTTCCGGGGCTGATGGGGCAAGCTTCACGGCCTTGCCAGCCAGGGAGGGGGATGAGAGCGCCATGGAGGATGCAGCTGCCATTGTTGCAAAAAACTTACTTTTTTTTTCTTTGTGCTCTTTGCTTTGTTTGTGAATGGTTGAGGATGGTGGGCGAGGATTTATATGGGGGATGAAGTGGTTGAGCTCTTATCTTGGGCTATCTAAAGCTACAATCTCATTGGGGGTTGAGATTGTGTTGGTACACTTGGCACCCTCTCAATCCACTACTGGGTTAGATTCTTCTTATATTTTTTCTCCAATGTGGGACTTCCACGTCTGATTGTAGGATTCCACTAGATATTATTGCTAATTTGTTAAGTGACGTGGAAAATGGCTTCAACTATGTGGCTATGATTTGAGTTTGTGAGATATTTTTTGGTCCACATCCAGTTTCTCTTGTGGCAAAGTGCATGAGAACCACAAATTTGAACGAGTGTATGTTATATTAGGGCAGAGGGAGGAAAGGACAAACACTGACAGACACAGAAATTGTGAAAAGAACGAAGTGAAGGATGATGGTTACGCGCGTCCATTTTGATGGAGTAATTACATTACACGTAACACGAATTCAAACTAATACGTGACTTGTGAAGGATGGTTCACTACTTAATAAATAATAAATAATCTGTTTGATCCAAGTTTTCTTTCTTTCCGAAAGAATAGAAATCTAAAATAACTGAGAGTAAAAACCAAGTTTCTACCTCGTGTAATAATAATGTTAATAGAGTTAAGTTGTTTGGAAAGTTTTATTCTGCGGCCATAAGTACTTTGGAACAACTCCCAAACATTGTCATCCACGAATAAACACAGTTGTGCATGTTAGCAATGGAGCCCCTACTTGATATTTTTACCATGTTCCATTTTACAGTTCATTTAGCTGATATACACCTTATCCAAAATCTGAAATGGCAGCTTCTTATTGGATGGAAGAGGCCATTTTCGATATTTTCTTTAGATAGATAAGAAAAAAAAAGCTAAAAAGTAATTGATATGAGATAGGATTCAAAGCAAAAGAAATTTAGACAGATATCTCCAAAGACTCACACTTGGACAAATGGGATGGTTTTTCTTCCCTGTTAACGGATATTATTTTGACGTGAAGTTGTACCAAATGCATGAAAATAATATTCTATTCTATCTCTGTCACATACTTATCACTTAGCATTTCAACGGATACTTTTATAAAAACATTCTAAAAATATATAAAATATAATTAATTTTTCTTCCTAAAGAAATTAATTTCATTTTTTATTTTTTTTCCTCTTAAATTTTATTATGAAAAAATTCATCTACGCATACTCTCTTTATAAATAAATTCATCTGTTTTATCTCTTATGTTTTGTTTGAAATATATTATATAAATAATAATATTGAGTAGATAGAATTAAAAGAGAGTATTTGATATACCTAATTTTGAAATGAAATGAAATTCAATATTTGGGGATTTCACTGTTTTAGTTTTTATTCATTTTTTTTTATTTTTCTTCAATTAAATACAGTTCATTTAAATTTTATCTTTACTTACTTTTTCTCATATATTTTATTTTCATTTACCTTGTTTCTCTCCCATTTTTATTACAAATACACTTACTTCTCTAAAAATAATTGAGAAAAATTGGTAGCATTACGTAGAAAAATTTTGTAGATCCTTAATACCAAACAGAGTCAAATAACTACACAGGAAACGAGTTAAGAACCAGTTTTCTCCGAGTATAAGCTAGGCAATAGAGAATTCACGTTAAATTAAAAAAAACTCGTTCAATGAGCAGTACTACAAATAAAAATAGGTATTTAACTTAATAAACTAGATAAAACTCGCGACAAAACAAATAAATAAATAACACTTTTTTTTATATCTGATTAATCATGATTTAGAATTTCGGTTAGTTGCTTTTAAGAGACCGTTTATTTAAAATATATATATACATACACTAAAAAAAAAAAAAAAGACGAATAT
>Ga0099824_1007423_pt1 | contig 14525 bp, 20 predicted proteins | sample SiratrowhiteBW_FD_76837 | JGI IMG/M metagenome (GOLD analysis project Ga0099824, IMG submission 76837) | Root nodule microbial communities of legume samples collected from California, USA - Siratro white BW | ecosystem: Host-associated > Plants > Roots > Nodule | place: USA: California...
GAGTTTTTTTTTTAATATATATATATATATATATATATATATATATATATATATATATATATATATATATATATATATATATATGGAGGAGTCCAATTTTGACGGTTAGAGTAGAATGCCCAAAGCATTCCTGATCACTATCTAGTCACCACAAATACACGAGGCAACGACTTTGATTAGTATGATTTGGTTTTACTAGTAAGAAAAATTATGTCTCGCTTGTTAGAAAAGGAATACTATAATCCACCTGCTCATAGAAAACATATCCGTATAGCTTTCATTTCTATTGGTTGAAGCCACGTTACTGTCGCACATATTACTTTCACTCAGTATTTCTTAATTAACCACATTGAGAATAAGTCAATTAGCTTAACCTGCTAATTTTGTTGTCTTTATCGATATTAAAAATTATTTACCTAGACAATTATATAGCACTGATAAAAAAAACAACCTTTTAGATAAAAAAAATTAAATTATGGGTTCAAATAGTCTTGAAGTTTTAGTCACGAATACAACCTTAAAATGAAATATATATATATATATATATGTGTGTGTGTGTGTTTTTAAATTAAATTGAAAGGGTGTTAAAATGATAAGCTCAAAAACTTTTTTACAACTTGTAGTTAAACCATGTAAGCAAGAGGTTGTAGTTGAGAATTCTATCTACTGGGGTCCTCCCCCATTATTGGAAATCATCTTGCGTCCTTTGAACATTTATCTGTTCGATACCAAAAGATGAAAAAAGAAATGAATTTCGTAATAATAATTTTTTAGATTTTTATTCAATTATAACTTAAATTACTGAAACATTTAAAAACTTAGCAGGTGAGATAGATTTGAAGCGTGATAAAAATATAAGAATCATGCAAATTAGTCTAGAAATAGATTGGTTTAGATTGCACTTAATTTTTATTTTTCATTTATTTTCTGCTTCTGAACAGAAAGATCACTTAGTTCCTTCTCTCGTAAACTTACTTATATTGAAACGAGACCATACTTTAAAGACAAAGCAACTAGAGACATTTTATGCATTCATGAAAAAGATAAGAAAAAAAAAGTAACAAATAAAGAGTACCATGCATTTACTCATAATGAATTTTGTATACGAACAAACACACATCGAAAATTAACATTGTAAGACTATAGCACTATATTCCTGTCTGTGTAGTAATCTCAAACTAGGGAATCATTTTGAACAAAGGGTCCTCTAGCAGGATCTCTGGCCAATTAATGCAATTATCTTCTACATTAGTCAATGAAACCTCCAAATTCAGTGGTGGAACCACATGGGAAGAAGGAGAAGATGGGGTAGTGCTTGAACACGAAAAAAGCGATGGAGATTTAGGGTAAGTTTCTCCTTGATGTAATTGAACCATGTTCTTTTTACTTAATGGTGCTTCAATGGAACAGGAATGTGGTGTTTTCAACTCCGGCATGTGAGAGAAAGGGGTGGAATCATTAGCCAATTGGACACTGCCAATTCCATTAGATGACATAGCACTAGTATCATTTGAAACATTGACGGTGTGGTTGTTCATCATGAAAGTACTGTTTCTTATACTATTAATGTTAAGATCTGCCTCAGTGAATGAAGCTTGTGGCTGCAAGAGGTGTTGCTGTAAGCTTTGGAGCCTGGCCAATTGGATGGCCTCTTCTTGAAGCCTTGCAAGGCTTTGTTCCCATGGTTGATGCTGATGGTCCAAAAGGTTAGCCAGTGCTATAAGATGAGACAATCCTGAGAGGATATCATCATTTCGAGGCTGGTGTGTCATTGGATCATAACCCATTTGAATCAGCTTCTTCTTCAGATGAGTGTTCCAAAAATTCTTTATTTCATTATCTGTCCTACCAGGTATGTGGCTTGCTATTGCGGCCCATCTAGTTGAATGGAGAAAAAAAAAATTAATCACATATATATGCTTCAAAATAATCAAATATTATTCATATAATTAATTTTCTCATCCATTCTATTAGACTATTACATATAATTCAAAATTCCTGTACATAATGCATAAAAGATGGTTTTCTAAGACGAATTTATGGAGTCAATAAAATAAGGATATACTATATATAAATGAATGGAAAATACATAAAGTTATCCGTAAGAGAAGAAGTGTTTAAGAAGATATTGATATTAACAAATGCCATTAAAAAAGGTCTACAGCTAGTGTGAATATCTACTTGTTTCCAAGGATGGCATGGAGATCCAGAATTGTTCGTTCTTCTTCTTTGGAAAACTTTCCTCTTTTAATGTCAGGCCTCAAGTAGTTCGTCCACCTTAACCTGCAACTTTTGCCACACCTGTTAAGGCCTGTTACAAGAGAGAAATGATCACCTCTCATTAATTAAGTTAGAGAGCTTAGAAAGAGAAAGTAATTATTATGAGTTTCTTGACACTATGATTAAAGCATTAAATATGTATATAGTATTATTACCTGCAAGTTTTGGAAGAGCCCTCCAGCTTGCATGACCATATTTTTGAATGTGGTTAACAAGCTTCTGATCTTCCTCAGGTGTCCAAGGACCCTTCTTCAAACCACTTTCTTCACAGCATGGAGATCTTCCCATCTCTGTTATTTTATGGTATGTCTTTCTTCTTTGTCCTCTCTTTCCAAGAAGGGAAATTTGGACACTTCCTTCAAATTCAATGTGAGATAGGGGGTGGATGCTTCCTATACTGCAACCTAAAGTGGCAACTACTATTTATAGGGCGAATATATGTTGTGTTGTGACCCACAAGGTTTCAATTAATAAAATTTGAAACTCATCATTTACCCAAAACAACTGTACATTATCTTATGTAAAATTACATATATAACCCTTGTCAACCCAGCAGTGGTTGGTTACTGCAGAAGTAAACTTCTTTAAACCAACTTGTAGTGTTATTAGTTTGAATTAATCCTTAAGTTTGAAACCCTAAAGATTTTTCTTAGTCAGTAATTTTGAAACAACCATTGTGTAAGTGCAGTTTCTGTGACTTCATCGTCGTAATTCTAAAGCGTCAGTCACATATTATACGTCATATTTTCTACAATATTAAAGATCCTAATTAAATGGATTCACAACTTCAACTAGTAATGAGTGTTAAGATTGTAGCTTGGTTATCCTTTATTAAAGCCAGGAATATGGCAATGTTGAAAAGATAATTTAAGGTTGAGAGATATTACAGTGACAGTTTAGTTTGAGATAGCATGAAGCGAAACCTGAATTCATGATCTATATTTAAGTTGAAATTATATTTAAAACGTGGATTTGAGATTCAAAATGGGATATTAAACATTGATCCATTTTCAACTTAAGTAATTATCAAAATCGTAGCACTAACAAAGTGAATCGAGTGATGTCACGTACGAAAATCTTGATGATTTTGCTATAAGAAAAGAAAAAGAGGGAGTATAACCTTTAGTGGAGCTAGTTAGACGAGAAGTTGGTGAAGCAATCTCTCTAATTTTCTTACCCTCTCTATAACTCACTTTGCTTTCATATACTTTATAAGCCATTAGAGCGTTCTTTAATGCATTCCTTGGTCGTTTCTTCTTTGTCTTTGTCTTGTATTTTGAAGACTAAGAGCTATAACTTTATCGTTTTTTTCCCATGGAAATGAATGATGGCGTGTTTCTTTGTTAACTACGAAAATAATTTACACACGAATCCGCGTAAAAAAGACTTGCTATGTAGCTTTTCTTCAAAAAAAATGCTATGGTGCAAAATTGGAATAATATTGTTTTTTTTAATAAAAAACAATAAGATTATTAATTTTGAAAAGCAAATAAAACTATTTTAAGTTTTTATGTCTAGACTAGTACTCGAAAATTTTAAATTTGGATGGACTCAAAAATTAGAAGAAACATTTACTAAACCTAATAAACTTCATCACAATAATCTAACATAAACACAATAATCTAAGATAAACATTTTGAAGTTTATTTTAAAACAAAATTGATTTTATGAATTGAGAATTGTTCTTACAAAAATTACATGACCCAATGAGTTCTTGGTCACTTAGCTAGGATTGTCTCGGTCTTCGTTTTTCATCACTCTTCAAGTCTTCGTTCCACTCCAACAAGTCCTCGTTCAAAACTGAATGGGGGGTACCTGCTAATTACACTCTGACGCTCAAGTCAGTATTCGGCTATCAGAGTAAATAGTAATAGGATTTTATGCATACCTTTAACTTGCTCTGTGCACTTATTTATAGTGTTCATGGTTGACACAACCTCAACGTAATTGACTTAGGTACTATCACGCTGCACTTTTGCAAACTGCTACTGTTAGAGGTTATTTGTGAGCTGGCAGTTCAAGAATATCTTTAGTCTGAAAACTTGTCGCTTTAGAACGACAAGATGTCATTCTAGGCTGTATAGTACACTTGTCCCCCAAGCTCGAGTCATTGTTAGGCTAGAGGTTTGAGTTGGGTTAGGTAGGTTCTCGGCTCATGATAAATGGGAGTGGAAACATTTCATCCTTTCGTGCTTGTGATTTGCATTTTGGGGTGGCAAATGACAATGACGTGTGGCACCTTGGAACTTGTGCCTCAGATATAACGGTGAAAGATTAAGTGCTTCACTGTTCACGAATGTTGAGGTGCGTGCTCTTTCTATAAATAAGGATGCTAGCTCATTATATAAGCGTGCTCTTAAAGCTTATCTCCGACATCCGGCAACTTAAAGTTTTTCGTAGTGGCTAGGTGCAAAGTTTTCATTCCCAAAGGTAAAAGATGTTGTCCTTGTCCAGTTTTACTAAGTCCATTAACAGCGTTTCTTTAAGTGATTGTGCGAGTTATGGGAGATCTGAGAGCTCACCCATTGTTTCCAAGGAGGTGTTCGGTCATGGGGAGAGTGACACGTCGTATGACCGTCTTAACCTAGCGAGTATGCTGCCATCCAAGATGGCTGAAAGCAACCTCCCATGTCGCACCGGATACAATTGAGCGAGTTCTCAGGTGACTCATCACTTTTCTAGGTATAGGTGGTCCTCTATGGTGGAGACATATGCCACTAGAGTGCCTATGTTCACAACGGCTAAAACGAGCACTGAGATGTTTGTTGAACGCTACTCGCCTATAGATAACGTGTCATGGCCAAGAAGTTCATGGCCACGATTTCTTCTATATATATTCGTGCATGTTTACGGACTCCAATGTTCGGTTAACCTTTGATAAGTTTACCATGGGCGTGTTGCACATGCTTAATGTGGCGCCTACTCAGTTGCACCCCAACTCTCGGACGTTACTCCAAGCTTTTCAGCTTTTACCAGAGATGTTTAATCTTAATCCCTCTCCTCATGTATATTTTTCTTATTATAGTTCTCGCCCTTCAGGTCCCGTTAAGTGGTTGTCATTAGTTAGTCAGGCGGGAACTATTCTTTTTACTTCTTTTTCTTCTTCTTATAAATTTAAAGATTTTTTTTTTTCAAAATTTCAATAACACCTACCGGTAGACCTCGCTTTTTTAATGAGGATTCTCCCAAGTTTCCATTGTACTGGACCCGGAACCCTGTCCACTATCTATCTTGGCTAAGGTCGCCCACAACTGAGGACGACAAGAAAATGTTTGATATTCTGGACCAACTCTTGTGGAAGCTTCCCGTTTGAAAAATTCTTAAGATTTATCTTTCTTTGCATTTTTGGGAGGAGTTATATGGTATGTGTGCTTATTATATGGCCTTGGACTCTGGTTTTTAACTTTGTTGAATTCACTTTCTTCACTGCAGGGGTCATGGCTCAGCAAGGTGGCATCTTCTTGAAACACCATAAAAAGATTAAGCAGGAGCGTGGGAAGGCCAAGAAGATTATCGGTGATGCTAAGAGTTCTCAGCCGAAAGGTACCCCTACTAAGGTGCCTTTTGTTGGCCAAGCTCCTCTTTCTGCACCCAAGAAGAGGAAAAAAAAGACAAGGACAAGACTAAGAAGCAATTTCCTTACACCACTTCTTGAAGAGGTCTTGTCCAAGTGTTTACGAGATTGGGGGCGCCAACGTGTTGTAACTCTTCACTCCTGACCTCACTTTTTTCAAGGACTTGAGTGTTTCTCTCTCCTTTGCGGAAAGGGGAACGTTGAACGCTACCTCGACTAAGGACTCAGTGGCCACGTGCTTGCAAATGAAAAGTCGAGCACTCACCATTACTAAAGTCTTGCGCTCAGAGATAACCAAGGGTGAGGTCGCTGAATTGGCTAAGATCAAGAAAGAGTTGGTCGCGACGTCTAGTTCTTTGAAGGCGGCTCTAGAAGCCAACATTGCTCAGGGGGAGGTGTTGAAGAAGGTCGAGCAGGGGCGGGATGCTATTAGAGCTTACTGCGAAGGTCTCAAGAAGGAGAAGGAAAAGCTCTTAGGGGAGGTTAAGGACCTTGAGTTGACGTTGTCGGAGGTCACCTTGGCCCATGTTGATGTCGTCTCTCAAAAGGTGTAGGTCGGGATGGAACTTAACGAAATGAAAGACTATGTACTTACAATGCATGGAGAGTCTTTCTACCAGGCAGTGTGCCAAGTTGTCCTTCTATACATGGTCCCTGAATAGAATGAGATGGATCCGGACAAGGATGTCTTGGATGAGCGCTTAGTGCCGATTGAAGAGATTCCTACCGCCACTATTATTGCTACCGAAGATACTATCCTCATGGAGGATTTAGAGGAAACGGGCCAGGTCAAGGAGTAACTCACCTGAGTTGAGATCCTCTTCTTTTGTATAGTTGTCATGGGCAACTCTTTTTTAGGGTTGGCGCTTTTGGCGATACCTTGACCAACATTTCTTTCTTTTTGTACAACCATGTAATCAACCTTTATTAACGAAGATACCATTTTTCTTACAAACTTATTTTTTTTATTTCATTCTTTTGTGCTATATTGTTTAAATTGTCATATATGATTGCGTTGTTTAAACATGTAATTGCTAACTTGTTTGCTAAAACCATAATGCACTTAAGTGAAATTCGTAACGAAAAATGCTCGTGATGGAACGAGATGTATGCGGTTTCTTAGGTTGGAGAGTCGCTATGAAGTGACGCGGATCACAATGGAGTGAAATGACCCCTTTAGTTTGGCGGAGTTTCACCATGGAGTGAAATTGCTTTGAGGCTGTATTGGGGGATCACAATGGAGTGAAACGACCTCTTACTTGTGTTGTCAGTTAATGAAACAGAATGCATATCTGATATGAAATGTGTTCTTTTTATTGATGTAAAGACATTCTGGAAAGGGTCTCGTTAAAACCTTGTTGGCAAAAACCCTCCATAGGGACAAAATACCAACCAAGGAAAGAGTACGCTTCATTACATGATTAGCTGAAATAAAACTTGAGGTTGATTACGTTCCTTGTCCTTGGAATTGGTCTACCTGAGAGGTGTTCTAAGCAATATGCTCATTTCCCTACAACGACATGTACCCGAAAAAGCCCCTCCCAGTTGGCTGAGAACTTACCTTCATACGTCCTTGAATCACTATGTAGTCTCCAAACAAGGTCTCCGGGGCGAAAGCTTCTCGGCTTGACCTTGGTATTGTATCTTTTGGCAGCACACACCTTTCTGACCTTGTCACGGAGTTCACAAATGCGATCAAGATTGGTGGTCAAACTTTCATTGTTTAACTTCATGTCCTCGAGCTTTCACCGAAGAGTGAGCGCTCCAACTTCGACCGAGATCATGGCATTTGTCCCATAAGTAAGGTTGTAAGGTGTATCCTGAGTGGTAGATAAGGGCGTACATCTATAAGCCCAAAGGACTTCAAGCAACTGCTAGGGCCACTTCCCCCTAGCAATTCCAAGACGCTTCTTCAATTCATTGAGTATGACTTTATTAGTTGCCTCTGTCTGACCATTTGTTTTTGGATGTTCGATTGAGCTCGTGATATAACATATGCAAAAGACCTTCGCAGAAGGCGAGGAGATCTCGGTCAGGGATTTGTCGCCCATTATCTGTCAGCAAAGTATGCGGTATTCCGAAATGACACACGATGTTCTTTCATACAAAGCCTTGGAACTTTTTAGCCGTTATGGTTGCCAATGGTTCAGTCTCGATCCATTTTGTAAAATAATCAATCCACACCAACAAAAAGTTGCACTATCCCTTCCTTGGGGGAAAAGGGCCTATGATGTCCATTCCCCACATGGAGAAGGGCCATGGAGACATGATGTTATGCAGCAATTTCGAATTGGTGTGCAGTATATTCCCATGTTTCTAACATTTCTCACACTTTTTCACATATTCTATGCTATTAGCTTGTATTTTTGACAAAAAAATATCCTTCTCTCAACAATCTACTTGCCATATTTCTCACCCCCGAATGTAGGCCGCAAACACCTCGGTGCAATTCATCACGTATATATTGGGCCTGCTCTTGCATGACACACTTCAAGAGTGGTCTCAAAAAGCCTCTTCGGTATAAGTCTTCCCTTATCATCACATAGCGAGCACATTTGGTTTGCATCACGCGATCCTCTTCGTTTTTGCAATCCCCCTCTTTCAGGAATCATTGAATAGGATCAAACCATTCTTCCTTGACTTCTGTCACACAACATTCAAGTGTGTCTCCTCTCACGCTGGGAGTGTTTATCGCTTGCTATAAAAGGGACTTGTGATAACTCTTCTTCAAGCTAGCCAGTTTGGAAAGCAGGTCAACTCAATAATTATGTTCTCTCCTTATATGTATGACTTTGGCGTTGACGAAGGTTTTTAGTAGCACTTGGAACTTATCATAATCCCTGATTATGTTTTCTATTGTTAATTACGAGTCTGTTTTGCATTTTATCAACTCTGCTCCCATGTCACAAGCTAATCCCAAACCCACCAACAACACTTTATACTCCTCCTAGTTATTGGATGTTTTAAACTCAAATCGCAGCGATTGCTCAATGAGAAGATCACCAGGTCCTTCAAGGACTATTCCAGTTCTTGCCCCCTTTGAGTTTGAAGAACCATCAACATAGAGGATCCATTCTTACGGTATAGTCTCCTTGAGTCCATGGCTCATCTTAGCTATGAAGTCCACCATGAGTTGGGACTTCACGGGACCTCGTGGCTCATACCGGATCCCATACTTGGACAACTCAATGGACTAATTTATCATTCACCCCGCCAAGTCAGGTTTTGACAAAATTTTTAAGATGGGGTAATTGTTTTTCACGATAACTATGTGATTTTGGAAATATGCTCTCATTCTCTATGTTGTTCTTATTAGTGCCAGGGCTACCTTTTCTATTGTCTGATACCTCAACTCTGCCCCCTTCAGAGACCGAGAGGTACACGTAGATTGGTTTATTAGGTTGCAGCTTCTGAATGACTGAAGGGGTTGCTAGGAACTGCTTTAGCTGGGCGAACACTTACTCGCACTACTAGTCCCATTTAAAGCGTGCAACTTTGTTGAGCAAGTTTATTATAGGCTTAGTTTTCTCAGCCATCTTCGATGTGAAACGAGACAAAGTCGACAACATTCCAATCAGTCGTTGCACTTCCTTCACATTCTTGGGCTCTACATTTCTATTTTGGCTTGGAACTTGTTAGGATTAGCTTCAATTCCTTGACGTGTCAACATGAACCCGAGAAACTTTTCTCCTTCCACACCAAAAACACATTTCTCAGGGTTTAACCGCATTCCAACCGCTCTAGGGGCATTGAAAACCTCTTGAATATCTCGTATGTGTTATTCACATGATGCTGATTTTACAACCATGTCATCCACATAAACTTCAATACTTTTACCAATAAAATCTTTGAAGGTCTTATCCATAAGGTGTTGGTACGTTGCTCCCACATTCTTAAGGCCGAAAGGCATTAACTCGTAATGATAGTTGGCCTCATTGTCATGAACGCAGTTTTGTTTTTGTCTTGGGGATGCATGCTTATTTGGTTATAGCCTGAATATACATCTAGGAAACTTGGGAACCTACGGCCGGATGCTCCATATACGAGGCGATCTATACTGGGAAGTAGGTATGCGTCTTTGGGAAATGCTTTGTTAAGGTCAGTGTAGTCTGTGCTCATTCTTCACTTCCCATTTGACTTGTTTACCATAACCATGTTGGCCAACCAAGTAGTGTAGTGCGCTTCTTGAATAAACCCTGTGCTCAGCAACTTCTCGACTTCTTCTCTGGCTGTCACACGCTGCTCTCACCCAATTTTCAATTCTTCTGGGCTATTGACTTTGCTTCCTTATATACAACGAGCTTATAAACGATTATGGTTGGGTCAATACCTGACATGTCTTCGGCTGTCCACGTAAACATGTCAGCATTACTCACGAGTACTCAGTCTATGCTCTCGGCGTCTTCTTTAGTCCATGATGTTCCTATTTTGGTGTTGTGTTTCTTGTCTCGCAGGGGTATTGGTCATGTATCTTTACCTGGTTCTAGCTTGACGTCCTAAGTGCGAGGGTCTAAATCAGTTAGTGCCATGAGGTGGCTTATCCTGGGGCTCCTTTCTCTGCATCTCAGACTCTCTTGGGCGGGAATAAGCGGCTTCATGCTCAGGCCAGCTACATAGCACTCACGGCTAGTTTTTTTATCTACATGGGATTATGTCCCCTGATGCTGACGGGAACTTCATGGCTAAATGTGGGGTTGAAACAATCACCCCTAACTGGTTTAAAGAAGGTCTTCCTAGCAACATGTTGTACGATGTGTGTGCTTCTACGAGCAAGTATCGTATCTTAATCGTTCTACTCTGCATCTTTGCTTCACCGATGTAGCCCCTAGTGTTGACAGGTTGGTTCTCTCGAGAACCCCACTATCTGGTCATCATACTACTGAATATTTGCTTCTAATATCTGCAGCTTTTTTATGGTCTTCCAGTATAGATATCTACTAAGATCCCTTGATCTACCAACATTTTCATGACCGCAAAGTTTTCTATCTCTACTGTTATCACCATTGGGTCATCTTGGGTAGGGTCAATTCCCTTGAAATCAGCATCTGTAAATGTGATGGGCGGTATCTTCGGCGTCATGGGCGTGGTTAATGTATGTACTGCCTGAACTGCTCGTAGGTGCCTCTTCTTGGCAAACATAGATGATCTGCCCCTGGCAAAGCCTCCGACAATGGATTTGATTACTCCTCGCAAGGGAGGGTCTTAGGTTTGAGTGGGGGGAGAGTCCTCTTGTCTGACGCGGTGAGATGTTCTTGGAACGTCACCATGTCACCTTCTCTACTCTCCTCGCCTTTCATTTCTTTGTCGATCGAGTGTCCTATCCCTTCGCTTGACAGGATGTGGTTGTGTTTGTATGAATCATTTTTTGTGTCCTACTTGTATTAACTCCTTGATCTTATCTTTGAGTGCTACACACTCCTCGGTACTGTGGCCATAGTTTTGGTAGAGACGACAATATTTATTGGTGTCCGCGTTGCGCGGGGTTGCCACCCTTCTTGGTGTTGGCATGAGATCAGCGTGCAACGCCTCTTCCAAGATCTTACTTCGATTGGCATTGAGTGGAGTGTAATGTAGGAACCTTGGCATCCTGATCTCTTTTGGCTTGGCAAACTGATGGGAGGGTGTGGGCTTATCTTTCGTTCTCATCTTCTCGGGCTGAGAGTCTGCCCTAACTTCATTTCGAAACTCTCGCAGTTCCTCCAACAACACAAATTTGGCAGCTCTTCTTCTGAGTTCATCGAGGCCGATTGCTGGCTTCTTACATAGGCTATCTGCAAAGGGTCCTAGTCTAAGAGCAGTGAGCATGTGGTGTAGAGCGACCTCGAGATTTAGGTCTCGGATTTGCAAAGCGAATTTGCTGAATCTCTCCATGAACATCCTAAGAGATTCACCTTTCTCTTGTTTGATTTTGACCAGTGTTAGCGACGTCAGATGGTGTGGCTTTCTGGTGGCAAACTGCGTGCTAAAAAGCCCCACTAAGGTTTTGAAGCAGTCAACTAAGAGGGGAGGGAATCTTGTGAACCAACTCAATGTCATCCCCTTCAAGGAATTAGGAAATACTCGGCATAGAACGACCTCATCTGTTGTGTACAAACTCATCTGAGTGACGCATACGTACAAACTCATCTGAGTGACGCATACATCAATGTACTTGTTCGGGTCAGTTGGTGACGCATATCGGTCTATGTTTAGTCCTTTCCAGTTGATGGGTAGCTCGACGCTTAAAATGTCATCTATGAACGGGTGTCGCCTTCCTTTCATGGAGGAGGTATTTCCTGTGTAATGAGATCCCTCCTCCTCTGTCTCCGAATCCTTAATGGGTGCATGTGATTGGCCAGAGGGAGAGACAACTTTAGTCTTTTTTGCCCTATGTCCTGGCGGCGTTACTTGCTCGCCATACAACTTCTTCTTCATGTCCTCATTTTCTTACCTAAGGACTCGCATCTCGTCTTCACTCCTTTGTTTCATCTCCGCCATTTCACGTTGTAATGACAGCAATAGGGTCATCAAGTCCATGCTTGCCATCGCACCTTCTCGTCTTTGTTCTTGTTCCTGACTTCGGGTTGATACCATTCAAGCCTTTGACTAACTTTTTCAGACCTCTCGGTGGGCGCCAATTGTTCTTACACAAATTATAAGGACCTAGTGAGTTCTCAGTCATTTAGCTAGGATGGTCTCGGTTTTCATTCTTCATCGCTCTTAAAGTCTTCGTTCCACTCTGACCATTCCTCATTGAACACTCTGACGCTCAAGTCAATATTCGACTATAAGAGTAAATAGTAGCAGGGTTTTATGCGTACCTTTGACTTGCTCTGTATGCTTATTTATAGTGCTCAAGACTGACACAACCTCAATATAATTGGCTTAGATACTGTCATGCTACAACTTTTGCAGACTACTATTGTTAGAGGTTGTTTGTGAGCTGGCAGTTCGATAATATCTTTAATCTGAAACCTTGTTCGTTTATAATGACAATATGATGTTCTCGGTCATATAGTTCAAGAATATTGGAAATAAAATCTATACATATATTTTATAAAAAAAATGTTTAAATTGGAAAAGAAAATGCACAAACTTTAAATAAAAATTGGATTAATCCAATGTTGCACACTATAAGAATATAAATAATTAGTTGTTATAACATAGGGTCGATAAAACTGTTGCACAAGTGAACTTGGACACCTCATTATCAGCAAAAATGAACCCTTTCTCTCTCCTCTTTCTTCGTGATAAGTGTGTTTTCTGGCGATTCAATACGGCCATAGCTGGGAACTCTGCCCGAGTCTAATGCAAACATCATTGCAGAGTGAAGGATGAACAAAGGGATGATTAAACCATGAAATGTTACGACATACTTCTTCTCACATTTTTTGAATAATTTCGGGGAACGGGAGATGTGGAAAATTTTACAGAGCTGGGGGAGAATAGCAGAAGTGTTTATTTCAAAGAAGCTTAATAGATGGGGTAATTGATTAGGTTTTATGAGATTTTTCGACATAAAAAATCCAAGCACAATGGAAACGAAGCTTGACTCTATTAGAATAGGTACCTCTAAGCTACATGTCAACCTACCAAAGTATCAAAAGGGTGAAGTGAGATCAAGCAACAATGCTACTACATATACGTCTCAAAGGGAAGAGAACAAAGTGTAATATGAGAAAGTGGTTAAGCAATGGAAGGAAAAGAAAGGGGCCAACATCAAAGAGCAACACTTGAATTAGATAACTGGTACTGAAAGCCAAGACGGATGGCACGGCCAATGAATAATAACGAGAAATCAAAGGGTTTACCATGTTCATATAAGTGGTTTGTCATGTTTATATAAGTGGTTAACTGAGTATGACATCTGAATAAATACGTACATGTCTAAGTGGTTTACCATGTTCAGATAAGTGGTTAGTCATGTTTATATAAGCAGTTAACTGAGGATGATATCTCAAGAAATAAGTACATATCTAAGTGGTTTACCATGTTCATATAAGTGGTTTACCATGTTCATATAAGTGGTTTGTCATGTTTATATAAGTGGTTAACTAAGTATGACATCTGAACAAATACGTACATGTCTAAGTGGTTTACCATGTTTAAATAAGTGGTTTGCCATATTTATATAAGTGGTTAACTAAGTATGACATCTGAATAAATAAGTACATGTCTAAGTGGTTTACCATGTTCATATAAGTGGTTTGTCATGTTTATATAAGTGGTTAACTAAGTATGACATCTGAATAAATAAGTACATGTCTAAGTGGTTTACCATGTTCATATAAGTGGTTTGCCATGTTTATACAAGTGGTTAACTGAGTATGAAATCTGAATAAATACGTACACGTCTAAGTGGTTTACCATGTTTAAATAAGTGGTTTTCCATGTTTATATAGTGGTTAACTGAGTATGATATCTGAATAAATAAGTACATGTCTAAGTGGTTATCATGTTTAAATAAGTGGTTTGCCATGTTTATATAAGTGGTTAACTGAGTATGACATCTGAATAAATAAATACATGTCTAAGTGGTTTACCATGTTCATATAAGTGGTTTGTTATGTTTATATAAGTGGTTAACTGAGTATGACATCTGAATAAATAAGTACATGTCTAAGTGGTTTACCATGTTCATATAAGTGGTTTGTCATGTTTATATAAGTGGTTAACTGAGTATGACATCTGA
>Ga0099824_1007424_pt1 | contig 14524 bp, 6 predicted proteins | sample SiratrowhiteBW_FD_76837 | JGI IMG/M metagenome (GOLD analysis project Ga0099824, IMG submission 76837) | Root nodule microbial communities of legume samples collected from California, USA - Siratro white BW | ecosystem: Host-associated > Plants > Roots > Nodule | place: USA: California...
CATTGGTTATCATTTAAATTATGGAAGGTGGGAAAAGAAATCAGGCAAAAAAAAAAAAAAAAACATTGGCTTTTTGCAACTGTATTTGAGCCCATATGCTGTTTCATTGGTTGCAGATATTGGCCTTTAGAGGAAAATAATGATGCATTTGAAAAGGATAAAATGAAGAAAAAAGGTTTCTTAATCAAATAAGATAAAAGTGGGAGGAAAAAGAGCAAGCATATATATTATAATAATAGAGGTTTTGAAATGAATTTTCCACTAAAAGATTCTTACCTTGGGAAGGGACGCATTCCAAAGGACCAACACTTTTGTTTGCACCTCAAACTCAAAACTCTTTTACTTTATTTATCCTTTTGCCCTCACTTTTTTCATGCCTATTCCAAAATGTTTCTAAGTAATAATTACACTATATCTAGGATTCTCATTTCTCAGCTTATTATTAACACTGCTATATAATACTAACATTAATTCCAATATACATTAATATAATAATCACATAATTGCTAATAAAACACTATAATTTTATATTTTTGACATTGAATTTGTAATGAGTGTTGGAAAACACTAATTATGATGTTCACTATAAAATAATCCAACACATATATCATCTTTAAAGACAGTTTTGTTCAATATATAGTCAAATATTTATAATGGTACGTAACATTTATATAATAATCAGATCATTGGATTAATAAAACACTATAATTTTATATTTTTGACGTTAAATTTTAATGAGTTTTAGAATCTTTAAAGACAGTTTTGATCAATATACAGTCAAATAAGAAATGTGAATATATTTTTTTGAAGGGAGATTCAAAATTTGGATTAGTGTATTGTTACATATCAACTCATCGGTTAAATCGTAATCTCTGATATTTCAGCGTATTTAACTATATTAAAATATACACACATTACATTTAAATATTTTTAATCTCTCATGGTGTAACATTGGGTTATAATCACATACTATTTTTTATTAATTAATTTCCATAGATGATTTGATTTGAGATTTATACTTTAATAACCCAGATTGCTTAAATTATTTATAAGTAACAACTAAACGTCTCATGAATACACACAAAAAAAGTATATTAAGCATAAATTTGAAATAAATCGTGACATTGTTTTATTTATTAAAAAATAATAATGCAAGTAATTCATTTAAAGTTATCAATTTAAACAAATAAAGGATAAAAATAAATAAATGATTTGATGACAAAATAGTTTCGTTTTCCTGATCAAATAAGCATGATTGATAAAACCTTAAGAATAGAAACAACAAGAATCTATTGAAGAGGTTTAAACGAGTTTTGGTTTTCGGGTAAAATATATTTGGCAAAATTGCATAAAATCAATTCTAGATTTAAAGTCATGGTTTTGATAGAAGAAACATATTGATATTCGATTTAGAAAAAAATGTTTTATGAATACTTTCATGAAAGAGAAAAGTTTTAAAAAAATATATTAAGTTCATAAATACATATATAATAAGCTTAATTAAACTTTAAGTATATCATAACTCAATTGAGTCCGTATTAATTTTTTTATTCAATTAAAACACTTAAAATATTTTTGTTTTCATTCAAGATATTTTATATTTTTTTTTCATTAATATAAAATTATGTAACTATTTTTTTTTCTTGTCTTCAATTCACTCATTAACTTTTTGTTTTTGTTTTTTTTTTCAATTTCTTATAACTCCCGGGTCAACTTGTTCTCCCTCCTCCAATAATGAGTTTAACCGATGAGCTGAAAGATATTAAAAAAGAAATGTACAAATTGAAAATAAAATGAATAAAATTATAATAAATTATTCTCATAACGACAAAATTAAATGGTAGAGTATTTAGACGAAAATAAAAAATATTTTAAACCTTTAATAAAATAATTTTTTATACATACTCAATTAAAAATACTTAAATATTATTATAAGAGGAGAAAGATAAAAACAAATAAGAGTTATATAAAAGATGTTTAACAAATAGGGATGTGTGTGTATAATTATCCTCATTTTAACTAGGTTTGAGTCACTTAAAGAGCTTGAGAATGAAAGCCAAAGTATCAAGTTTGCACAAATTTAGGACCAATTTCAAAACTCTCTCACAAACTTCTTAATCCGCAAGTCTTAATTATTGCACGTCAAGATACTCTGTTTAACCATCAATAAAAACAAGACAATATTCTCATTCATAATTATAAAATATTTTCAAATGTGATTATATTTAATCCGTTAAAATATGAATTTTAAAAAAACCAATTTTAAGATTTTGCTCTTAAACATAATTTATTTTTGAAGACATATTCATTCAATATTAGTCTTGCAAAAATACTTTTGTCAAATTCAAACTAAAAAACTTGATGGTTTTCTAATTTTGACGGTTTGATTTTCCATAATTATATCGCCACTATCACGGTAACTTTTTTATCTATAATTTTTTCTATCAACTAAAAACACATATAAATAGAAAAAGTACGAGAGATACCTATATCCATCTATTAACGGAATTTTGCTTTAACTACGTACATAATTTTTTTACAATTTCATTATTTATGTTTCAATAATATATTTTACGCTGTTTTTTTTATAAATATACTTAAATTTATTAGACTTTTTTAAAAATTTAATAAAAATTTTGATTTTAATAAATATTATGATGCTTAATTTTTTATTTATTTTTTATAATACTTATGTTAATTATATTTATTATTAAAAAATGAACGTTTGTAAACTAAATAATTATGTTTTATTACTATAATAATAATAATAATAATAATAATGATAATAATAATAATAATAATAATAATAATAATAATAATAATAATAATAATAATAATAATAATAATGAAAATAATAAATTGTATGTTATACTCTTTTACTTGCTAGATTCTTGATTCAATCTCTTTGCTTTTAATATTAAGGTTGAATGGTTATTTACCCTTGTAGTCACCTATCAACCTACTGTTTTGTGATGAATTGAAAGAAACTCTGGTGGACTGATTTGGAGTAGCAAAAGAAATTTGATGTGCTCTTAAATGATAAGCAAGGAAATTTTTTATACTATAATATGTTATAAGGTTCTTGAATGATAAGTAAAGCAACTATTCTACTATAATATGTTATAAGGGAGTCTCTCTCTGGTTATAAGTTAAAACAAGACATATTAAGGTGTTTATTTGTTTTTATTATTATATGTTTTGGGTTGAGTTGTATATTTAATAGACTTGTGTAAGCACTCCCTAGTTTTATATTGCAAGCAAATCTTAGAATAGACTTTTCTATTTAGTTTTTCAATGTAAATAATCTTATATAAAAAATCTTTTATTTTAGTCGTTTTAATCTCTTTCGGCTTAGTATTCAAAGTTATATATTTTCTTAGTCATCAATTCTTGAATTTATTTAGTGTTTTCTTATTAAATGATCATGTATCTCTTAGTTACCACTTAACTTACTATTCTGGAGCCTTTATACTTAATGTCAAGGTTATTTACCCTATGAGTAATCAATGGATCGATTATTCTTTAATTACTTAGCACTTTAAAGTGGTTGTGTGAATAAATAATTTCATAAAATGTAATCATAAATTAATATTTTCGGGGAAGACATAGATAGAATAGGTTTTGATCTGTGTGTAGGTGGTGGGAAGGTAATGGTGACCGAATATGAAAACAAAATGGGGTCATGCATATGCTTTTATATTTTGTTTGAAATCAGAAAATTGGTTTTTGTTCTTGCCCACCAAAAATGGGAATAAAAAGAGTAGAGAAGATAAAAAAGAACACTTGAGGTTTGTTTGACACGTGAAACCAAGGTGGGACCCGCAGGAATGATCCACACACCAACATCAATTACAATTACAATCACAGCCTTTCCCTTTTTTTCATTTTTTTTTAAATTTAAAAAATGCATTCTTATTATTATTATTATTATTATTATTATTATTATTATTATTATTATTATTATTATTATTTGTGAGGAGTGTGATATGCAGCATAGCAGAAGCAGAGACATGATATAAACCTCCCACACCTTCTCTTCCATCTTTTCTTCTTTCTATTGTTCTTGCGTTTCATTCTTATTACCTATTTAACATTCCAACCGCACCCACTTCTTTCTTCCGATACACCTCACCAGATGTGCCACGACGACGACTGGGTCAACCTCGCCGTCGCCGACGATTCCCTCGTCGTCAACCTTCTCCTCCGCCTCCACCACGCCGCTCCTCCGCCGCCGCCGCGCTCTCTTCACCTCCAGTGGACGGTGCGTCAGCGCCGCTCGAGATCCGTCCGCCGACACCCCGCTCACAAAAAACCGGAGTCCACCAGAGCCAGCCCCACCACGCCGCTCTCCTGGAGCGGCGCCACGTCAGCAAGCGGCGGCAACCTAGACGGCTACGAGGAGTCAAGCCTCCCGACCAGTCTTCCCCAAACCTCAAGATCTAAGGTTCGTTCTCTTCTCCTTCTCTCTCTTCACTTTTCCGTCACGCTCGGAGCCGTGCGTGGTTCACGTGTCTGAGTTAAACGACCAGCACCAAACTACTTTTTTGTTTGAGTTTTGGCTCTATAACTGTAGCTCATGCATGTTGGTGTGGCAGTTTTTCTTGGAATCTCGAATGGACGAAAATGCCATTCACGACGCATTTTCATTCGCCTTTTCTTTCAACTCCACCAGATTTAGAATTTCACCTCTGCTCCCCTGTTATTTTCTTCTTCCTAGAAAGATTCAACGCATGCCTCGCTTCAATGACTCTTCTTCTTCACACCTTCACACTTTTTCCTTTTAATGACGGAAACGCCCTTCCTTCAGACCCCAATTTCGTGTCTCCAGTTTTTTTCGCCCGTATAAGAAGGAAGTTGCAACTGATTTTTGTTTTATTTTATTGGGCGACGCTAGTGATTGGGATTGGTATTGGCGAGGGGTAATTGCGTAATATTGCGGGAATAAGATGTCGTTTTTGGTGGCGTGTTTTGGTGGCAAATAGCAGCTGCTGCTTCTTCTTCTTTGCCACTGCGTAATGTTTGGTGTGGTGTTTAGTAGTGGTTGACTGGTTGTGCGCTTTTTTTGGTGTTTATAATTACGATGCTATCGAAGGGTAGGGTTGGGTTGGGTGGGAAACTTGTAGTTGTGTCGTCGTCCATTGATGCTTTTCCTGCACCCGCACACACCCACACACTCTCTCTCCCTCTCTCTCCTCTTTCATTTTCGTGCTTTAATAATACTTAAAAGTAGTAATTATTTTTAACTAATCCCACTCCGTTTCTGGGTGTGCGTCGTCGTTTCACATGCGAGTTAAATAAAAGATGACAAATATCAGTTACGATATCCGCGTCACAGTTTGAACACGACGCAAGCCTCTGGCTCATGTCAAATAATAAGATAGTGAAAGAGAAAAGTCAAAAGTAGAAATGCGATTTTTATTTACCTTTTTGTTTTAAAAAAAAAAGTAAAGAGCGAAGTTTTTGACTGGGAAGTGTTATAACAGGGTGTTCATTGTTGTTGTGGGGCAGGGTGGGAATTGTGAGAATCTGTGGTTATTTTTTTATTTTTGGGAGGGAGTGGTGTAGCGTGTGAGGAAAATAAATGAAATGGGGTAAGCACTAAGCAGTATCTATCTCGTGTTGTTTTTTTATTTTGGATCCAAAATAAATACTTAGAAAGTAAAAGGACGAAGGAAGAGAGTAAGTAAATAAGTAAATAAATAAATAAATAAATAAATAAATAAATAAAGAAGGGGTGGTGTTGTGGTGCGTTAAATGGCACCAACGATTATAGCGATTTTGGTAGCTCCCATACGAAAATGGATGGGGACCACATGGTTACCAAATGGGTGGGTTGGGTCAATGCCTAGCTACTTGTTGCGTGCGTTATGTATTAATCTCTACCGGTCTACCCTGCGTTCCTTTTTGGATGAACAGAGCCATTTGTTTCTCAGCACCGTTCCAAACCCAATATCATCATTCATCCATCCCAAAACAACGTCCTTCTTCCTGTATCACTCTGATGGTACGGAGCCACTCCACTGTGACTGTAAGGTATAAATAGGAATTCCTTATATTGGAATATGGTACGCTTCAATTAATGCTACCTTCACTGCCCCAGTCTATACTAATAATGATTACATAAATAAATAAAAGGATTTCTATGCGCATGTTAATTTTGGTAATTCTAGTACACAAAAGCAACTGTTAGAAGATGCATTTATTTTTCGAGTTTTTTCTTTCTGGCTTCACATTATCAGATCCCAAAAAAAGGTTTATGTGAATGGGTATTCCTCGATTATTGTCTCTGATCTTAGGGATGTCATGAAATGATAAACCTCAGATTTATTGCTTATTTATCTCTACTCTAATATACGGTTTAACTTTTTCTTTTTTTAAATAAATATTTCTCTAAAACGGAGAAATTTGGCTAAATATAATATTTAAAATTAGTTTTTTTCTCTACTGAACAAAAAGTTCAATGAAGAGCGTAACAGCTAATTAGGGAGATTACGTTTTTAAGGAATAAAACGGTCCCAGAAATAAGATCTAATAGTACTAATTTAATAATTTGATCTATAAGTTCATATTTTTCTGGATACTGAATTCTCTTACATTTGGTATTTTGCAGGTTTCTAATCCAAGTGAAACAGCCACTACCAGAAAGTCAAGAAGAAAAAAGGTAAATATGAGCCTTTTACTCGATGCCCATATTCTGGAATATTCTAGTAATTGGAGTGTTTCATAAATTTAACTTTTTCAGGAACACTTACATATAGGAACCGTGATGCGCGTATATTAGGATATTTTATGAGATAAGAGAGAATATAAATTTGTACTGTATTTAAGAATTACAAGAATATGAATCAAGAATAGATGGAAGGGGGCTAGATGGTTGCCTATCTATGACGGGATAAATACTTTTGTAGACCATGTTTGAGAAAGTTGGGCAGACCAAATCATACAACACTATACTTTATAGTACATAATCATATAGATCTAGACTACCCAACTTGTCCATTATTGATTGGTCTAGACCACCAACTTGTGTAGATAGGATCTATGCAGCGAATTTTCCTATAACAATGTATTCCTATACACATACTTTTGACTTTCTTACAACTCACTCCCAATCTTTCTCTACATCTCTATTATATCCATTGTTTTCTCCCTTCATCTTTTTTCCCCACACCCTGTCTTTCCCTTCCCTCCACCCTCCACTTTTGCGTGCAGGGTATTTATAGTTTTTCTTTCTCATATGGCCTGAGAAACTTGAGAGAGAGGACCAATGAGTGGCAGTGATAAACAGTGCTTAAACTTATGCGACGTAGTTTACATGTTTTCATTGAGTACATTGAAAACAAACTAAAACAAAGTTTGATTAATCCAACAACTAAGGACTAGATGGTCAATACATCGCATAATTTTTTGTACTTCTAACTTACAATGGGTTGTTGGCGTTTTAGATGTTGTCAAAAAAATCTGTATCTAGTGATTTTGTATTTTGTTTTTTAGCTCGTGGTATAGTTATAATAATATTAACTAGTCTTATCGGCTAACACAATTGGAAAATAAAACGCTAAGCTCTTTGAATAGCTCCATGGTCCCCATGTTTTACCTGTTCTCTTGCCATTACACTTATGGATAAAATAAAAATTGTCTGTTCTCCCTTTGTGTTTTCAGTTACCTGCTTAACATATCTTAAACTTAATGCTTGTCGTGTCTGCAGACCTTAGCTGAACTAAAAGATGAGGAGGATTTGTTGTTGAAGGAAAGAAGTCGTCTGAAAAAAGTAAGATTTTGCCCTTATTTCCATAAATAGTTTACTTTCGCTTAACATGAGTCTCATTCCTTAGCTTTGGAGATATAATTTTTTATGGTTTGGTCACTAACATTGTGTGGATTTGGGAACAGGAACTGGCGTCCTTGCGTCTCACTGTTGAGAAACATAGAACAACAAATGAAAGCTTAAAGAGAACGAAGGTAAAGCTCCTTATCTTCTTCCTTTTTATTGCTAATACTTAGTTCACATTCCTAACATAACAATAAGCTGTGAATTTCTGTTGCTTTCCGAACTAAAATCTGTAAAACTTGTTGAATGATGCATCAGAATCTAATGTCTTGAACTTTTTTAACAGCTTGATTTTGTGTCACGGCAAAACTCTAGTGCTGCTGCTACGGCCTCTGAGGTGTGTGGGAAAGCTGTCAATGGCCCATCTCAGTTTGCAACGTCAGACTGTCATGCATCTAATTCAGTCTGCCGAAACACTGTGACAGATGACGTTTCACCTGTTTATGCAGCAAATGCTTCTCCCAAAGCACAAGATAATGGTATCCAAGAATCTACATTCGTGCTCCCTGATCTAAATTTGCCCGTTGATGAGGATTTCAGCGCCAATGCCATGCATTGAATTAGCTTAGCTAATGAAAGATAAGATCTGGAGTGGTATTCAGCATAAGAATGATAAGTTTGTCCCACATCGTCTTGCAACTATGCCTAATAGTGATAGTACAAGGTATAGCATGTCAGTCCTAACAAATTAGGTTTTGCTAATGTAATTGTAGATGTTAAACCATTCACATTTCCCACTTGGTCAAAACTGATGTGGAAATTGTTTTTTTCTTTTTCATTCATGAAATTGAGGGTAGTGTAGAAATCCTAACAGATCAGGTGTAGTTCCATTTTTTTTTTCCTTCACAGGTTTCTACATGGTCCAAAATTCTTTGTGGCAACCCTCGATCGTCCTTTATTACAGAAATATTTTTTCTCATTAATGTAATTACGTGTTCTATATAGACAATTCAACAATTTTGGTTCTTGTGGTGAGATTGCCTGCAATTACCATGATTTGGTTTCTTTTTAATTCTTTTTAAAAGCTCATTATGCGTTGTTGAAGAAGAGGTAACGTTTTGTGATTCTCGTTACTCACTAAACCTGGTTTTTAGCTTGCAATTTATAAGTGTGAAATTATGTTATATAGTACAATCATAAGAGGGGGCGTTTGTTGGACATATCATGATATGCTTATTTTAGTCTTTCTTCAATTTGATATTTTAATTAAATCAAAATTTAATGTTTTCTGGACCATGGATTGATATATAAAATAAAATCGAGTCCAAAGTATAAACATTAAAACATAGAATTAAACTGAATTTTATTATATATATTTAATATAATATTATTATAAGCAGAATATTATATTATTAAAATGTTAATTGAATTAAAGTTTTATTATCATATAATTCAATTAATTATCAAACTACTTTAAATTTAATTTTTGAAATTGAATATTTGAATTAAGTTTAAAGTGAAAGAAACTAAAAGGATTAGAGGGATACTGATACTATACTTTTATTCCGAACTACTATGATTCCTTTGCTATTTAATTTTTCATTTAGATTTATCAAATATGTTTATGTGTGTGCATTAATTAGTTTCTTTCATTAGATCATATAAAACTTGAGTTATGATGATATATTTTGAAGATAATATCCTTAAAAGAGAACATAATAATTGTTTTTAATATTACTATTATTAACGATATTTTAAATTTTAAATCCATATTTTATATTATAAATTTTGGATTATAAATTAGTTTATTCAAATTTTAAATTGGCATTCTTTTTAAAATTCAATTGTTATGAAAAATTATTTTTAAATTTTGTAAGTAAATTATAAATTATAACCTCCCCTTACTTCTTTCTGAAGATATAAGATATATTTTATTTACAACTATAGATTTTTACAAAGACTTAATTTAACTATAAAATTTTCAGTGAACAAATTTAAATATATAAAAAAGGTAAATGGATCCTAAGTTTAAGTTACTATCTTTTCAATATGATATATATATATATAATAGGCTTCTTTCTACTGAGATTTACTTTATTATTATTTAAATTAAATAAAAAACTAAATTGTTGGTAAGTTTAAGATTCTACAACCTTTAAAACAGCATATTTTTTGTAAATATATATTTTTTATGTGTAATTTAATAATAAGAATAAAATTTTGACAAAGTATTATTGTAGTAGAATTTAATTAAAGTGCTGTTATTTATGAGTAAATTTCAATATATAAAATTAATTAAATTGATTATAACTTTCTAAGATTTATGATTAGTTTCGTTTGTAAAGATAAAATATGTAAAATTTTTATATATTTAAAATAGATTTTACTCATAATTAGAGACGCATAACTCTAAAATCATGTATTCTACAAATTCACCATATCAGGACATCTAATAAAATTGTAAAACATGAATTTAAACAAAAAAGCCAAAATAAAACCATACTTATATACAGTATACATTTCTAAAAATGAAATTTTCAAATTAGAAACTACTTCTATATGTGATGGGTACATAGAGTTTAAATGTTATTATCCACAAAATAATTTCTACTATTTTTTTACAGTAAAGTAAACATAATTTTAAAATAAAAAAATAATTAATGAAGACTAAAGAAGCATTAGTTTTGTATTCTTTTCTTATTATATCCTTTATCTTAGTGGCTAATAGTTATGCATATCTTAGTTCTTGTTATTGCTAGTTATTGTTTTTAGTGTTTAAGGATAACCTTTTAACTTGAGTCACAAGGAGTTAAGATCTGGACTTTCTATGATCTATTGTTCTCGATAAACTCTATTTCAAGAGTTCAAATATAGATAAGATTCTCATTGTATTCGTCACATTTGTTACACCACTTGAAAGTACTAATTGCAATTGTTTAGCTCAGTTATATTGCATTGGAACAAATAGAATTAGATTCTCAATCAAAAGTTTGCTTATACAAATAATTTTTGCTTAACAATTAAAAATCAATTTCACGAGACGGGGAAGAAGCATAAAGCTTGAGGTGAGAGAAACCTGAAATACTCAGAGTTTGTTCAACTACTCAACTTTGAAAGAATGTATGTGAAGAATAACATTATACTTACTTAATATAACAAATTAACGAATTTACTTAAAAAAATATCGTTGCAGTGATGGAAATTATTAATAGAGACAAATAAATTTATATAAAATTATAAAAATATGAGATTAGGTATAACACTGGAAAAATAAATTAAGAAGAAGTGTCACATCAGAAAAAAATTCTTAAATATGATATGACATTATAAAATTCATAAAAGTAAATTAATAACCATATAACAACCTTATCGTAGATAATGCTCTCAAATCGTGTGTCCGTGCTCAAGTTCTAATCTTTACCACATTTTTAACATATTCCAAATGTCTTGGTTCGGATTTTCATCATATTCATTACAAGAACAAAAAATTAAAACTAATTTTTTTGAAAAATTAAAACTAACTTATAACAAGTTAATGTATAAAAATTCTCTTATATAACTTCTTTCATTTTTTTATTTTAACTTCTGAAAAAAAGTCAATTTGTTTGTGTTGGTCTCATTTTTGTTATTCTGTGATCTCAGCATCTGTCAAAGAAAGGAGAGTTGGTAAAATTTAATTTGAACAATAGACTAATAAATTATGCTATAATGATATATTTATCACGTTCCTATTCTTGTGCTGTGAACTCTTATACAGAACTTGGAAATTGTGAAATTGATCTAAATAATGCACTCTGTATCAGTTTGTGGTCCTTCTTTTCAATATTCTTTCGTATCCATGTCTTGTTTACATGTAAATGGCAATACATAACTATCGCATGAATGTTCTCGCCCAAAAATTGTCAGTTTCCTGTGCCAGGAAAATGTGAACATCTGTTCATGTCAGCCAGCTTCTACCACCAGAGAAAATTTTATTAGGAAATTGAATAAACAATTATGTTCGGACACGCCCAAAGAATGCTTTTTACTGTGTTCTTGAGTTTCTACTCTGTTGCCTTTTTTTTCTGTTGCATACCAAGATTGGATTCATAAAATAATTATGCATATATGGACATGAATATAAAGAAATTCGATAAATAATAGCATTTTAGTGTGAATCAAAGGTATCTGATACTACATTTTCAAACATAAAAGATCAACTACAGATGGGGGCTCTGTTAGGAATATAATTACTATAAATGGCATAAGAAACTCAAATTCAAAATAAAAACTTTAATCGACATAAACAATAATATGGGTTAATGCTATGTGATATTTTTATTGTTTTAATTCAAAGAATGAAAACTTTAATAGCTAATTGTCTCGGTTGGGTTTGGCTAGGGGTGCACGAACCGCAAGAGAGAATCAAATGGTAACATTGTACAGTAAAAACTACACTTTTATGATAAACTTTTCTGCATTCACTTCAGTACATTGAAGTAACTATAGTAAAGGCTCTAGAGCTGTTAAGGTAAAAAACTTACAGTTTACAAAAAGATCCAATTTCATAAATGTATAAAAGCATTTGCTTGGAACCATACACTGCCAGAAAGCCTACTTGATCAATTACATGTACAAATAAATACAACAGAATAATCTTATATATAAATATATATGTGACACTGTGATTTTGATATACGACATATAGATATAAAGTAGCATCGAAGATAGCTAAGACTGGGACTTGATGTCCCAAAACCCCAACAGGTTCAGTACATCCATGATAAGTCTTGCCTGAAAGACACAGACTTTGCAGCTCCTTGGACACCCCTTTCAGAAATTTGAGGGCAATCTTCGATGGCCAAGAAATCCAACTTCAAAGATCCAATAAGTGGCTTTAACCCATCATCAGAGATCCCCAAACATTTGCTTAACCGCAAAATGCACAATCTGGGAAACTGACTCACAAGCTGTAGTCCTTCATCACTAATCTCTTGGCACCTTACCAGTTCAAGAGTTTCAAGATATTCTGCTGCGCAAAGGGCTTCCATTCCAACATCATTAAAGGAATAAACATGATCTAGGGAAAGCTGTCGAACCGGGCATTTATTAATCAAACAAAGTATTCCACTCAATGTGAATGAGGATGATGAAGGGAACTCCCCATCAGAAAAAGATATCCTCACTGCTTCAAGCTTGGAGCAGTTTTGAGACAAGGCTTTCAGACTCTCATCTGTCAATCTCAATGGATTATTCACCAATGAGGGAAGTGAAAAATCCGATGGAACTCTAAATGAAACCGATTTAAGGTCACTTGATCTTTGAGACAAACAAATAATGTCACAGTCTCTCACCCCAACACACATGTCCAGGTGAATTTTCTGCAAGTTCTTGCACTTTCTCAACACGCAAGTAAGCCCTCTCCCAGGACTGATGATGCAATTCACCAAGCTAAGTTCAAACAAATTCTCACAAGGCACATGCTGCTTTAGCCACCTATCCACAGACAACCGATCATAGACCTTCATGTATCGGTAATTAGCATCCACTTCAAACTGCAACCTTCTGAGTTTCTGCCAACCAAGTCCAAGCTTAATCAAGTCCCCTTCACCAATGGCCCTGCAATTCTTGATGGAGAGATCCTCCAATGTTCCAAGCTTGCCAAGGTATTCAAGCCACTCCACACTGCTCACATTAAGGCACCTGATAAGGTGAAGCCTGGAGAGGTTCTTGCAACCCACAACAAGAGAGAGAATGCCACAGCCAGTGATCCTTGGAGTGAAATTCAACCTCAGAGACGAGAGCTTGGAAGAAGAAGCCAAGTAGCGGAGACCAACATCAGTGATAAATGTACAGTAGCTGAGGGAGAGATCAGTGAGAAGAGGGCAGTGCTTTGCAAGAATGAGAAGGCCCTTGTCATCCAATTGTTTTCCCAGTTTGGACATCCATCCAGAGTATGTAATCTCCACTTTGGACAAGTTCTGAAACCTTATGCACAGACACGTCAAAGCTTCATCTGCAGGATCCATACCACACCCAACCTTTATGCAGTGCCTCTGTGCATTGTCCAAATAATAAAGCCGTCTACAAACAAGAGAAACAGCGTTTCTGTCGTTTGTTTTCTTCATCCTACTCAATATCTCCCATACTATGTGATCTGGTATGTTATCCATCCACTGCAAAAATGAAAAAAATTTCTGTAACAAGGTCAAATTTTCATCCCATACCCATTTATACTAATGGCAACAATTAAAACTCGAAAAATCCAACGTAGTATTCACATCACGCGTGTCGGTTATCCCTTTGTCACAAGAAGAAACACAATAAAAAAAAATGGTTAACGGTTAGATCTGGCCCAAATTTGAAAGCGGTGAAGGATTGATTCATTCTGTGACGAATTGAACTGGGATTGGAGAAAGAATTGGCAGTGAAGAAGAACAGGGAAAGGGAAATTATGCATAACCCAAAACACAATAGGGTGGTGAATTGAATAGTAATAGGAGAATGAGGTGAAAATAGAGTTTGAGATAACATGAAAAGAAGGAAGCAGCGGATCCATTGCCTACCTGCACTTCACAACGTTAATGCCCGACCAGACCAAGGAACCGACAAAACAAGATTCGTTTGCATATGAATCTAATGTCAATCAACATTGAAGACAGCATTTGCATTAGATATTTTTCTTACGAACTCTTCTCTGGATATTTCCTTCGTCAGGCCCCACAACAACTAGACAAATTCTTCCTCCACCTCCGTACCCTCTTCCTGCACCCC
>Ga0099824_1007425_pt1 | contig 14523 bp, 11 predicted proteins | sample SiratrowhiteBW_FD_76837 | JGI IMG/M metagenome (GOLD analysis project Ga0099824, IMG submission 76837) | Root nodule microbial communities of legume samples collected from California, USA - Siratro white BW | ecosystem: Host-associated > Plants > Roots > Nodule | place: USA: California...
AAATATTAAGATAAAATTTAATTAAATATTAAGATAAAATTTAGTGAAAAAGCATTTATGTTGTCTTGATTTTTGGAACAACAGTTAAATTAAAAAAATTAAAAAATCCAACTATTAAAAAAATAATATTTATATTTGTACTGTATGTCCGATCGGAAATTATGGACCGACCGATAAGTGGTCTTAATAAACTACGTGTGACACATAAAACAAGATATTCAAGTAAGGGCAAAAGAGTAATTGAATATCTTGTAATTAATTCCTTTTATTATTCCGTAACAAGAGAAAATGGGCCCAAATCCATCAAGCCCACTATCACATTACAAATATAGGCTCAGTCATCTCAAGCGAGGTATCTCTAAACTCTGATCTTTATTCCTGCACACTCTAACCCTAAATTGACTTGAGCGTCGGAGTGCCTGCAGGACCTCCCTCCTGGGACGGTGAATTTCAGAGCATTCGGTACACTAAGGAGTGGATCTTGGAGCAGTCACTGAATCAACACAAGGAGATATTGTTGTTGCTAGAACCAACCGATCCTCTACGATAACAATATTCATGTAATATATATATTGAAAAAATTTAGATTTTCATTTCCCATGGGAACAATTTTCGGTAAATATAGTAAAAAAAGATATTTCCAAAAAAATTATGGCTTCATATACATATTACTTTTTAAAATATAAACCAAAGAAAGAAGCATTTCCAACTTTAGATTCTAATGGGAAGTGAAATCACTCTCATACCAATAAGGTTTCGTAAAGATAATATGGATCACTCAAGTTTAATAAAATTATATCTTTTACATGTTATTTTGATCCTATTTGTATAATTATACAAAAATAATAATAATTAGAGATTATTTTTATAATTGATTCTTACTCTAAGTCTCACCCGTATTTCGATTAAGACATTGGGTGCAGGAAACGTTATTTTAAGTCTCAGAGTTATGATTTTGGGAATCTTAAGTTTTCAATATTATGACTATGAGTAATAATTATAATTTGTTTGATTTCTCAAAAAAAATCATAATTTTGTTTGGGATTATAGAGTAATCGAATATTGTTTTTTACTACGAGTAACATGATATTTTTATGTAGTAAAATATTTTTAAACTAAAAATAATAAGATTCCGCTTTCACATATAGTTAAAGAAATAAAAAAATTACACAAACTTAAAAAAAGAGCGATATTAATTGATATTTCATTATGTGAGTGTTTTGATCGTTATTAGAATAATTTTTGTATGATCTCACTACTCTACAACTACAACTAATAGTAGAAAAAACTACAACTACAAAATGGTTAAAAACATATTTAAAACTTTAAAAGCTCTTGTTAAAATTATTTAACCTAGTATTACATTAAATTTTATATGAATCATGTGTCGGTATAAAAATCTCTACCTACCTGTGGACGTGTATGCATGTTGGCCATTTATCTGTGTCCTTCGCTATTAAGGAAGGTATGTTATGAGTTATCAATTTTTTGTCTTCTCCTTCGCAGAAGGAGGTGAATTTGTCCCATTTATTTGTCCACTTTAATTGATTTAAGAGGCTGCGTAAATAGTTATATTGTGAAACGCCAAAATTAGCTTATTTGGATTACGTAAAGAACCTGAAAGAAGCATTTCACCAATTATGTGGGGCTTATTGTGTAGTTGGTAAACTGTGATTATGATTTGATTTGTCGAGTTGATGTGCGATTATTTAGCTTGTTGCTCAATAATTTTCATTGCTACCAATGGGAACCAACAAGAGTATGCTACTAATCGCAACATTGGTTGGATTGGCACACCCATGAGTGCCTATTTGTGGGTCTATATGAGGAGTTGGGCTCACTATTATCAGTTTAGAAAAGGAAGTGCAATGCAATATCATACATTACTTTTCTTAGACTCTTATGAGCGAAAACCTTAAAACATTAATTTGAGGGAAGTTTTAGGAGGCAACAGGTAAGCTGATGGGGAAAGGAATATGAAATGAGTGAATAATTGAGAGGGATGTAGGTAATAATTTTAGAATCCCTGTGAACTATACTGCTATGTCTGCAGCAATACATTTAGGAATTTTGGGTACACATGTTGCAACTGGTAAATTTGGAAATTTGTGTGAGAGGTGTCTTAATATTTGGAAGGTGCACATGTGAAAGATTTATAAGATCAAAGGGTCAAGTTTTTTCTTCATTGAATGTTGTATCCTTAGCTTGTAATACATTGGTATTAAACTTTCATGTAATTCAAGATTAAATTTATCATATTTCTTTAGTTTTTTCTTGTATTGTGGTACCACTTGTACCTCTATTAATTTAATGGTCTTTTCTGCAAATTAAAAATAATTCCAACATTCATATATATATCTATATATATGCGTGTGTTTTTTTCCTAGTTAAAATTCTAACCCAAGGCTACCCTTATCAAGAAAGTATAATCCAATATACTCTTTCGCTCCCCTTTTTGGACCTGCTGCACCTCTATAATTTTTAAAATGACTATTTACTTTTATTTTCAAAGTTACTTGTGAGTTATTTTTGGAAAATTTTTCAAAGCATATTTTTTGAAATTTATGGAATACCGAAACATGTAAGATTTATAAAATAAAATTTCTAGAACCAATAAAGTATATTTCAGAATAAGTATTTTAGAAGAGAATTTTTAAAATGTAAATAATACCTTCTGAAATACATCGACAAGAACGATGGTGGGGTGTAGTGAAGGAGAAGCGGATGGAGGAAAATTCAATTATTTCACCCCAATTATAAGAGTGTAGGTTTAAAAATAGGGGTGTAGGAAGTGAAAGCCTCCATCAGTTACATTCTGACAAAATATATTAGTCCATTCTGTTTTGACTTATTTTTTTCTGGTACTTCAAAAATAACTAAGAATAGGTTCTGGGCCCTGACTAGCATGTTAGAGTTAATGGACTAACCTGTTAATATTTCTTTTTTTATTATTTATGCTACCACTGCTAAAAATAATATGCCTATACAACTGTAACAAATAATTTTATAGAAACCATCTCGTTGAGGGAGCATAAACTCAATCAAATAATACTTTGCATGTTCAAATGACGTCAAACCTTTACCACCCAAAAAATAGAGTAGAAACTCTCACCTTAATTGAGGCTTCAAAGTCCAATTCAAGTCAGCAATTTTTGCTCTTCACAAAATGTACTTAAGCTAGACTAACTAACCATAATGTAAGCAAATTAGATTTTTTTTTTCATTGTTGGAACTTGGAACCATCTAGGATTCGCACATAATAAAAATATCACCAACATAGGAACTTGGAACCAATATAGGATTCGCACATTGTAAAATATCTCGAACATATCTCAATTAAAAGTAGATAACATTCACCATAGTCATACAAACATCCTCAGAACCAAAGAATGATAAAATTTATATCTTTACTAAAACACATGAACTGTCCTGCCCAAGTCAAATATAAAATAAGACATCACCAATTTTACTATACTTGCAAAAATAATATATAATTTAAAACATAAATCAGTCATTAATCGTTCAACATAACGTAAATAACCAAAAATCATAATAAGACACTTCCTCTTTAATCATTCAAATAATTATTTTACTAGATGCACCTTCAAAATACCTTACCTATTCTCTATTTGTCCTTTTTTTCATTTTCTTCATCTTTAACATCACACGAGATTAAAAAAAATAGTTAGAATATCAAAAATTGGTCACAAAATTAAAAAGTACAAAAATAATTAGGTTTAAATTAAATGAAGCAAAAAAAGGAACTTTTATGCTTAAACCACTGCTAACCTAAATAAATAGAAAAAAGAAAAACAGATGTAGTAGTGAAGATAGTCATTAATGGAATATCTGAAAAATGTTTGTTACGAGCTTTACACCGTGTAGAGTAGAAGAATTATATGGTGTATAAAATGAACATTCAGTTCATCTAAAAATATTTAAAGTTGACTCCTTTTATTACATCATAAACTATATATATATATATATATATATATATATATATATATATATTTAATAATTTAAAACGAAAATAATTATAAGAACTAAGACAAATATAAGACTAGACTATTATATAGAAACCGAGACGAGAACGAGATAAAATTGTATATCTTTATCCATATTTCTATATCTAATTTTAAAAAATTAAATATTACGTACTTATATCCATGTCGGTAACAATGTAATTTTTTTTTATAGAAAATCACAATACATACAGAAAAAATTTCTTAGAAAATCACGATACTTTTAGATTTAGATAATCCTAGTAAGGATAAGTTTATTTGTCATTTCTAATTAAGAATTAGATTGATATATGAAAATGTTAGTATATATATATATATATATATATATATATATATATATATATATAAGATTATGAATATCATTATTATTAAATTTATATTTTCGTTAGCATAATTAGTTTTATTAATTATAGTCTAGTTAGGTTTTCATATTATAGTATAATTAGTTGTTTAATTATAGTCTAATCATACTCTTATATTTGTTGTATATAAACTAATTATTATAATGAAATGATGCAAAAGATTATTCTCTTTCATGATATCAGATTTCTAGGGAAAGATCCTTACATTTCTCTGTCTTCCGTAGCCCAGTTCCGCCCTATTTTTCTTCTTCTTCTTCTTCTCTTTCTCTTCTCAATAATCATGTTTGTCTCAAAATATTCTTTTCATTCTACTCTTGTTGTATCCAACATCAAGAATCATGTTTCTATCACTCTTGAGATAGAGAACGTACAATATTCTACATGGGTGGAACTCTTTAAGGTTCATACATGCTCCCATAGAATAATTGATCATATTATTCCTCCGACGTAGGATAAGGAGAAGTTACTTCAAACAGAGGTGTAGAAAGAACTTTGGTCGACTCTTGATGCTATAGTTCTAAGTGGATTTATCGCTACTATATCTCGTGATCTTTTACATACAATTCTTGAACCCGACACCACGATAATGGAGGCTTGGAATAGATTGCGTGATATATTCCAGGATAACAAACACTCTCGTGTCGTCACCCTTGAGTATGATTTCACTCGAGTAAACATGGCAGATTTTCCGAATGTCTTTACATATTGTCAACACCTCAAATCTCTATCTGACCAACTCAAGAATGTCGACTCTCCCGTCGAAACCAATAGACTTGTCCTTCAATTGGTATCTGGTCTCACTGAGCCCTACAAAGGTGTGGCCACTTTTATTAGCCAAATTGATCTGTTACCCAAATTCTATCAAGCCCGTTCAATGCTCACTCATGAAGAGGCCGACCTTGCTAAGAAGGCGGCACATAGTTCTTCATCTGCCATGGTTGCTCATTATTTGGATGACTCTCATGAAATTTCTGATCATTCCTCTTCCAACCGCAATACTAATGGTGGGAAGAGTAACTAGAACCACAATCACAATAGAGGGAAAAATCGTAGCAACAATGGTGGTTGTGGAGGTAGAAAGGGGGTACCAACGGAGGGGGTAATGGGGGTGGTGGTGGTTCGAGTGGTGACAACAACAGTCACGGTGGTGGCCAGATTGGCAGCAACTATAGTCGTAGTGGTGGGCAGCAACCAGTAGTTCAATATCCTCCGATCAATGCTTCATTGTCTGATGGGTAGCCGTGGCCCTGGATGGCACTTTGGGCGATACCTCCTTGTCCATATCCTCCTAATTTATGGGCTAGACCCACTTATGGATAGCAGTAGAAACCACAAAAGGGTATACTTGGGACCAGACCCCAACAGGCGTACACGACAACTTCAAATCCAACTGATATCGAAGCCGCAATGCATACTCTTTGTATTACTCCTCTGGATGCAAATTGATACATGGACACAGGTGCTACTTCTCACATGTCATCCATACAAGGTAACCTCACGGCTTATTTCAATATGAGCAATAAAGGTGGTATCATTGTTGGTAATGGTCAATCGATTCCAATTCATGGTTACAATCACATGAAATTGTCTTCCCCGTGTCCTCCATTGAAATTAAACAATGTCCATCATACCCCTCACCTTGTTAAAAATTTAGTGTCAGTAAGAAAGTTTACAACTGACAACTTTGTCTCTATTGAATTTAATCCCTTTGGTTTTTCTGTGAAGGATTTTCAGACGGAGGGGTTGGTAATGCGATGTGAAAGTCAGGGCGAGCTTTATCCCATCACAAATCTAGATACTTCTCAATATATTTTTGTTACTTTAGCACCATCCCTTTGGCATGATCATTTGGGTCACTCGGGAACACCTGTTTTGAACTTCCTTAGGAAGAATAAATTGATTGAATGTAATCAAATTAAAGACACTCATATTTGTCATTGTTGTCCCCTTGGAAAACATATTAAGTTGCCATTTTATGCTTGAAATTCTAGCACTAATATGTCATTTGATATTATACATAGTGATCTTTGGATGTCACCGGTTTTGAGTTCATTTGGCCATAGATATTATGTCTTGTTTGTGGATGATTATTCTAAATTTTTGTGGACATTTCCTTTATCACAAAAATCACAAACTTTTTCCATATTTTTGGATTTCAAGGTATTTATTCGAACCCAATTTGAGCGGGACATAATGACTATACAATGTGATAATGACACGGAATTTGATAATGGCCCCTTTTGAGACTTTTGTAAAGCCAATGGTCTTTCGTTTCGTCTTTCAAGTCCTCATACATCCCCTCAAAATAGGAAAGTCAAAAGACAAATTCGTACAAAACTTTAGAAAATTCTTTGCTCGTTTATTTGCAACTGTACTTCTATGGCTTATATTTTATTGTATGTCGATGATATCATTTTGAATGCTTTCTCTTATGAGCTTCGTCAATCTATCATCTCTCTTCTTAGCTCAAAATTTGTTCTAAAGGACTTGGGCCCTTTAAGCTATTTCCTGGGCATTGCAGTCACTCGTCATATAGGTGGTTAATTTTTATCTGAAAAGAAATATGTTGCTGAGATTATTGATTGTGTTGACATGTCATCGTGTAAGCCATCTCCTACTTCAGTTGATACAAAACCGAAGCTTAGTGCTACTATGAGTAAACCGATTGAGGATCCATCTCTTTATAGGAGACTTGTAGGGACACTTCAATACCTTACATTCACGAGACCTGATATTACTTATGTTGTACAACAGGTATACTTATTCATGCATGACCCGCGAGAGGAGCACATGCATGCTCTTAAATGCATTTTGTGTTACTTATAGGGTAATATGGATTTTGGTCTTCATCTTTGTCTATCTTCCACATCCACTTGTATTTCATATACTGATGCTGATTGGGGTGGGTGCCTTGATACACGACGTTCAACGTTGAATTATTTTACTTTTCTGGGTGATAACTTGATCTCTTAGTCTGCTAAACGTCAAACTACTTTATACAGTTCAAGTGTAGAGGCAAAATATCGAGGGGCTGGCAATGTGGTTTATGAGTCATGTTGGTTGCGAAACTTGTTATTTAAACTTCATTGTCCTATTCAGAAGGCTACATTGTTGTATTGTGATAATGTTAGTGCATCTTGTTGGTAATCCTGTTCAGCTTCAACGCACTAAGCATATCGAGATGGATATACATTTTTTACGGGAAAAAGGTGGCTCGTGGCCAGGTTCGAGTGTTACATGTCCCGTCACGTTATCAGATTGCATATATATTTACCAAAGGTCTTCGATTGGTGTTATTTGAGGATTTTCGGGACAGTCTAAGCATTCAGCGACTTCCCGCTTCGACTGCGAGAGTGTGTTAGTATATATATGATACATATATGTGCATATCATTATCATTAAACGTATATTTTCGTTGGCCTAATTAGTTTCCCTAATTATAGCCTAACTAGATTCCCAGATTATAGTCTGATTAGTTTGCTTGATTATAACCTAATTATACTTTTGTATTTGTTGTATATAAACTGATTATTATAATGAAATGAGGCAGGAGATTATTCTCTTTAAAAAAATGTAATTCCAACATAGATTAATTGAATAGAGATTTGCAACTTTTTTTTTTCTTTGCTAACATGTAATTTTAGCCATACATCTTAATTTATTATGCACATTTAATGTTTAAAATATCTAGAGTTGTTAATTTTAATCATGACCCACAAATCAATACCAACATATTTCTAAAATAAGTCTATTTTATTAACCTACTAAATGTGTGAACTTAAAATGAATTAGGTTCAGAACTAAAGTGGGTTACTAAAACATTAAAATGAGAATTTCCTGAACTCCTAAATATTTTTTTTAGCTGCATGAGTCATTAATATATTTTAAATTAAAAAATTAATCTCTAAATATTTTATATTATTGTAAATTAATCCTTAATTAATTTTATCATTTATAACTTTCTTTTAAGATCGGTGTCTCACCTAACTTTCTTGAGTGTAATTTGATGTAATTTGAATTTGATTTGACTAGACTTAACTTACCTTAAGATTTTGATTAGATGTAACCTAACTTTGTTCAAGGGCCTAAGTTCGATTAAACCTAACATAACATTAATCAAACTAATTTGATTTGATTTTACTTGACTTGAGTTCAATCCAACTGGACTAAACTTATCCAACTAATCATTTTTATTATATTATATATAATTTATTTAGATATTTAATTTATTTATTATTTTATAATTTATCACATTGTTAAAATTTCTTTATATTTTAAGATAATATATATATATATATATATATATATATATATATTATTTTGATATTTACTTACATTAATTTATTCAAGTTATATTAGATTTTTTTAAAGTTTAGAGTTTATAATTTATATTTACAACCAAGCATAATACTTAAAAGCATTTAACTTTAAAATGTACACGTTTCGCTCGTACACATATACAATATTTGGCAATTAGAGAAGTTAGGTATTTGTTCATTGAGGCCATTAGTCATGGTATTTTAACTTCCATGCTTTGACTGTTTCGTATTTTAAACTTTCTCTCGGTACACAATGTACAAGAGGAATGAAACAGGTAGGAATCAACTAATAGAATGAGTAGAATTAATCCTTTTTTATTAGGAAGTTTGTTAACTTTTTGTCTCACGACACCAAACAAATCCTACTGCTCTCTAAGGAGTCAACAGAGAAAAGAGAAGGTATTTGTTTAGGCAAGGTAAGATTATAAACTTCCTCCCACTAATTATTATCTTATTTTTCTTGAATATTTAATTAGTTTTTATTTACATTCAAAGTCAAAGACAATCTAAATATATTAATTAAAACAGAAGAAGCTTCAAAGATAGGAAGCAAAATAGAAAATCATGCCATCATGAAAGGTGTCGGTCCAAATATTTAATAAATGTCAAGAAAACGCTGCTTTCTCCAAATGCCAGAAAAAGGTTTCAAAAGGTTTGGAAATGTTATTTATTTTAGAAAAAAGGAAGAAAGAAAATTGAGACGGTGAAAGAAGCACCTTTGAGCAGAGATGACTTTTCCGGCCGTCTTTGGCCGCCAGAGCCAGCCACAATGTGTCGGTGCAAATTTGACTTTTCTAACCCATATTTATTTTATTTGTTATTTAACATTTCAATTTTTCTTCTTAATTCTATTAGTCGAATATAAGATAATCATTGTTTGGTATACACCAAGGTTTTGGGTCGAAACCTAATGTTTAAGCCATTTCTGGTAATTTCCAACCTAATAGTTTGTCGCTTTGCCATGTAGCACATGTTGACATATTGTAAAAAATTGCTTTCATGAAACATTAAGTGCCCTTTTGAAAGGGCATGTGAGAGTCACATGTCAATAGGTGATACATTTATTGGGGTTTGTAGAGTAAAAGAAGGGCTTCAAATGCAACTCTGTATTCAACATATTCATTCTTGTGTCAATTAATTGAGTTAATTAAAGGAAAAAATTAGTGTCATATAACTAGGAGGGAGAAATGGAATGGTGTGTAACATCTTTACCTTTTCAAAATGTTTAAACCTTGATGACATGGTGGTGGGGAGAAATGAAAGTGTCCCTCATCCATACCAATTAACTCCCCTGGATGGGATGAATTCAATAGTTAAAAATTAGAATTTCTTTTAGAGTTTTGAGAATATAATACCAAATAAAAAATATTAGTTTGACAGTGCTTTGGAAAAAAGCATCTATTTGATACTATTTTATATTTATAAAATATTATATATTAATAAAATGATAATATTTTGTAGTGTTAAATGAGTGTAAAATATGAATAGTGGTGTTAAAATATCATTATCCAATATCAGATAGCCACACTTTTGAGAACATAATATTAATAATAATATTGATATCATTAATAATAATATTAAAAATAACATTGGTACTAATATTAATTAATAATATTAACAACATTATTAATAATAATAATAATAATAATAATAATAATAAAACGAATAATAATAATATTAATTATTAATATTACTTAAAAAAAAATCTCTAAAAAGTTATCTACTATATTACCTACAAATATTTTTGTAGATAAATTTTGTAAATATTATCTATAAAGATAATTTTTTATGAATATAAATTCTTTAATAAATTACTTATTGATATATATATATATATATATCCTTACTTAATAATTTATCAATAATATTAAATTTACTTACATATTTTTATTATATGTAATAATCGATAATTAAATTAAAAAAAATACTCATAAGAGTAAAAGACAAAAAAAAAATGTTTTAAACTTGCATACTTCTAGAATTATTAAGAAACTTCAAAGCCAAAAACAATAGAACTATTATTATTAAGTAAGCATTTAAACGTATCTTGAAACCATTTTCAAGATTGCAACACGACCGTACACCCCAGAGAAAAAATTCGAGTCATTTTCAAATACTTAGAACATAAAGAACACAAAGAACATACTCTAATCTCAATTTTCAAATTAAACCGCAATTCACTTATTAGTTTTGCAAGAATTTTATACAAGTATTTTCTTATCATGACAGAGTAAAATAAATTTAATTAATTAATAATTTGACTAAACATTACATTAAAAATATTTTAAATGACATTAATTCTTATCAATTTTCCCTACATGAAATACGTTTGCTAAAAAAAATATACATATTAAACGTAAACTAAAATATAACTTTTATGAATTTTAATTATTAGCAGCTCATTAAATGTTTAGTTAGAAAAATATGAATTAAATATTATTTATCGTATTTGAATATTACATACTTCAACTGAAGTTGTTATTAATATTCATTAGAAAAGTAGTTTTAATTATTTAACTAAGTATAATGATCCTACAACCAATACACATAATTTATAAAGCATGCTATTTACGTGTTCATAAAAAATGCAAATATATATTCTTATTTACAGGTTGTTTGGATAGAAAGAACAAACAAGAAAAAGTAAAAAGAAAGAAATATATGTTTGGTAGTAAAAAAAAAAAATGGTGCATCCTGGTACCAAAATTCATTTCTTCACTCATGCATGATGAAATGAGACGTAAAAGGGAAACGTTTGTCTGAAATATAGACTTATACATTTTATTTATGTAAAGTTGTGATTTTCAGTGTTCTATAGTAAATATTTTCTCTTCTTACAAAAAGAATCAAAGTGGAAAATATTGTTATAACTGGACTACACGAAGGCGTTGAAAATAAGAGTGTAGTGCATGCATGTCCATCAATGGCAAAACAAACTATATGTTTAAACAAAACAGAAGCATTTCAACAAATCTAACTTTGGCTTTACAGATGTCAATATAGTTTTGTCCGCGAAATTACTTAGAAAGAGGAAAAAATAAATAAAAATAAAGACAAGAGTCTAAATAAAGCTTGAATTTATATACCAATTAATATGAAAAAAAAGGAAAGAATAATGATCATAATAGTGGAAAAGAAGATGAAAGAGAAAATGAAACATTGTACACATAAGACGTCCCACAACCTTCTCTGTCACTTTCTAGTTTTCATGTTTGTTCAAACGTTTTATATATCATCTTACGCGTATCCTTTCTATCTTGTTCAAATCCAATCTCACGTTGTTGACGCATGCCACCAATGGCACCAAGCTCCACATTTTCCTTCTTCTTCCTCTTCTTCTTCTTCTTCTTCTTCTTCTTCACATTCCAATACACCACCGTGGTCTCCACCACCACCACCACCACCCAACAACGCTTTAAAGAAGCTCCAAAGTTCTACAACTCCCCCACATGCCAGACCCTGCAGCACCACCGGAACCACACGTGCCCCATGAATGCAGTCCACGTGGCAATGACCCTGGACGTGGCCTACCTCCGAGGCTCCATGGCAGCAATCCTCTCCGTGCTCCAACACACCTCGTGCCCGGAAAACGTAATCTTCCACTTCGTCTCCGCAGCTTCCCAACCTTCCTCCTTCGCAACCCTTAACCAAACACTAACCACTTCCTTCCCTTACTTGAATTTCCGAATCTACCCCTTCGACGACGCCGCCGTTTCGCGCCTCATCTCCACCTCCATACGCTCCGCGCTGGACACTCCTCTCAACTACGCGCGAAGCTACCTTGCAAACCTCCTCCCTCGCTGCGTCGTCAGAGTCGTCTATCTTGACTCCGACTTAATCCTTGTTGACGACATCGCCAAACTCGCCGCCACGCCGCTCGGCGACACGGAGGTCCTGGCCGCGCCGGAGTACTGCTCCGCCGACTTCTCCGCCTACTTCACGCCCTCGTTCTGGGCCAACCCCTCGCTCTCGCTGTCGTTCTCGAACCGGACGCGGCCCTGCTACTTCAACACCGGCGTCATGGTGATAGACCTACAGCGGTGGCGCGCTGGGGACTACACGACGGCGATTGAAGAGTGGATGGAGCTGCAGAAGAGGATGCGGATCTACGAGCTCGGGTCGCTTCCGCCGTTTCTGCTGGTTTTCGCCGGGAGGATTGCGGCGGTGGATCCTCGGTGGAATCAGCACGGGCTCGGCGGGGATAATTTTCGTGGGCTTTGTCGGGAACTGCATCCTGGGCCCGTGAGCCTGCTGCATTGGAGTGGGAAGGGGAAGCCTTGGGCCAGGCTCGACGCCAACAGGCCTTGCCCTTTGGACTCCTTGTGGGCTCCCTACGATCTGCTCCAAACTCATTTTGCTCTTCAGGCGTAGCGCACCTCCTAGTTCTAAGGTTTTCCATTTTTTTAATTAAAAATTTATTAGAATCAAATATAAAAATCAATTTTGATTCCACAGAATGTTCACAAATTTTTGTTATTGTGAACTTATTAAATATTACATTTTTTAATAAAAAGTATTCTTATTGTTATATTTATAACTTTAATTTTTCTCTCATATTTATAAATAAATAAATATATAATTTTACCGTTAAAAAAATCTTTAATAAAAATTTCCAATCAAATTTTTAAATAAGAGATATATGTACGCTTAAACTCTAAACATATAATATATTTAAATGTAGCAAACAATTCGATAAAATTTAAAACTCAAACAAACTGTTTGATGAAGAAAAAAATAAAGATATATAGAATTTAAAATAAAAATTGGCGTTAAAAATTTTAATTTTCTTATTTAATTCGATTTTTACCATCCTAAGTTTCATTTTCTCTTTAGTTTATAAATAAATGTAACCTAATATTCATTTTTTTTTCTCTTATGTTTTCTCGTGCCTTAGTTGCGTAGAGGCTAATAATTATCGTGAAATTTTTCTGACGAATTTGTTTCTCTGGTTTGAATCTTCAGGAGGATGAAACTTTGCAGTTTATGGTATTCTTATCCTGGTCTCCAGTCAAAGAACCTTAGCCTTAGTTAAAAGAAAAGAGACAGAGTTATTAGGATGAAATTTGTTTTTTATCATGCAAATATGGTGAGCTTTAGATTTATTTTGTTAATAATTGTTTTATTGATTTTAGTTCTTCTTCTAGTTGAGGTACTTCAATTAGGAGATGTTTCTTGTTTCAGTATCTCATAGTTATATTTATTATATAAGGTGATATTTTGGTGTTAAATTTTAGTTATTATTAATGATCTAACCTAAATCTCAACCAACTAAAATAATTGTTCATAGTGATATCATTATTGAGAATAGCAGTTTGTCAGGGCAATTTAAATTGACCTCCTAGTGAAATATCATTATTGAGAATAGCAGTTTGTCAGGGCAATTTAAATTAGCCCCCATAATGAAATATCATTATTGAGAATAGCAGTTTGGCAGGGCAATTTAAATTGGCCCCCATAATGAAATATCATTATTGACAATAGCAGTTTGTCAGGGCAGTAGATAGGATCTTTCATTATGGGTGTGATTTTCAGTCACAAGTGCATTATCTTTCATACCTTTAAAATTTCATTTTGTGCCTAAAATCCATAGGGATCACAAGGCCCTCAAGCTTGAGCCAAATAGAAGAAAAGACTCATCGAGGCTCTTAAATTTTAATAGAGTCTTGTAACTTTAAAATCCTTATTAAGTCTTTCAGTGTCTGTATCGTTAAGCCTTTGCGACCTCTGTATCATTAAGCCTTTACAGCTTCTGTATCGTTAAGCCTTTGTGGCTTCTGTATCATTACACCTTTTGGCTATTCCTTTCAAATGTCACATACA
>Ga0099824_1007429_pt1 | contig 14517 bp, 2 predicted proteins | sample SiratrowhiteBW_FD_76837 | JGI IMG/M metagenome (GOLD analysis project Ga0099824, IMG submission 76837) | Root nodule microbial communities of legume samples collected from California, USA - Siratro white BW | ecosystem: Host-associated > Plants > Roots > Nodule | place: USA: California...
AAAAAAAAAAAAAAAAAAAAAAAAAAAAAAAAAAAAAAAAAAAAAAAAAAAAAAAAAAAAAAAAAAAAAAAAAAAAAAAAAAAAAAAAAAAAAAAAACTCTACCAAATATAGGATATAGAAGAATAACAAAAGTCTTAAAAATAGAGAAAAAAAATTGTAATTTTTGTTTAGTTCAACCGAAATCAACAATTTAAATACACAAGACATAATAGAAGTATAAAAGAACTAATGATTTCCTAAGAAATACGAAATAAGAAAACAATTTCAACAACCATTCATAATTTTTTTCCAAAACGTGAAGAACTTCAAATGATCATTGTAAATGGAAGGGAATAAGAACAAAGATAATAAATGGTTTTTTATTATCACATATCTAGTGACAAGAAACAAATGTCCCAAGAATTCTCACACATCAACTTCAAATTTTTAAGTGTTGGGCTGAATTTAATTTCTTCAATGTATCGTATTTAAATTATTTTACTAATAAAAATCTAATGTTTTTTTCTATTTTTATGCAGTTTTTCCATTACATAAGTATTATCATTAAATTCAATTACATAAATACTACTTAGAGAAAGAAAAATAGCCTTAATAAACTTATAAGAAGACCAACAGCAAATTACATTCATTTTTTTTTTCACTTTTGAAGCATTATTTACAAGCTTCTCGACAAAGATTCTAGGCACGTGAATTCTAACGTTTGAGTGATATAAACACTATAATATCTACAAATAATTAACATTACTTAAATAAACTTTAAGTCAATAATCATGTATTTAATTTCCAGAATAATTTTATATGAAATTTAATATATTTATGAATAATAATAAATTTAAATCAAAAATTCTTTAAATAAATTCTATAAGAAAATTCATATTAATTAAAAAATTAAATTAAGAATCATGAATATAATTTTTATTCTAATAATAATTTGTACAAATATTTGTAACATAAAAAGAAACTTCTTTGATACTTTAAACCAATATTTTTTCTTTTAAAATAAAATTATAATATTTTTGAAATCAGTATATTCAATTTATTATTTTTATGTTAACATAAATTTAATATTATTAATAATATTTATTACTACCCACAAGTTTTTATAATAATGCTTTTTTATAATAATCACTATTAATAATAACAATTTTTAATAAAAATCATTCTTAATAACAATAATCCATAACAATAATTTTAAGAATAATAATAATAATAATTATTATTATTATTACTAAGAATAAACCTCAAATATTATTTATAATAATTTTAATAAATTTATTAATTCATCAAAAAATATAATTTCCAAAAACATTCTTTTCAAATGATTATTTTTAAATATATTCAAATTAAAAGGTAAAAAAATAAAAGAAAAATTGTGTAATTTCAACAATAATAATAAATTTTCACATTTAACCATAGTATTGAATCAAATTTAGTAATAGTAATAAATAATTAAAACGATTTAAATTAATAAAATTTATGATTTATTAATTTTAATATAAAATTGAATTTTCATTTAAACTATTATATTTTTACAAACTATTTAAGTGAAATATAAATATCATAGTTGTATATTTACAATTGTTATAATTTTTTTATTAGTAAAATGACTTTTTTGTAATGTTATTTGTAAATATCATTTATATATAATATCGTTTATGTATATTTATAATTATATAATTATTTATAGAATAATATATAAATAGGATTTAATGTTCAGTTTTAATCTTTAAAATTACAAATGCACGTTGGCGTTAGTATAGTAAATTATTTTAAAAGTGTTTGTTTTTTTTGTAAATTTTTTGGTTTTTTACAAAAAAAAAAAAAAAAAAAATCTTACTACTGCATGTGAGAATCTCTTATGAGTGTCTCTCTCTCTACTCGGGGCTGTTTGTGTTGAGTTGGTGCTTTATGCGCCTGCTTGCTGCAACAATACCTTGTCATGCAGAAAAATCGTATTGCACTTTTTATACATACATAGTATGTACATATCTAAAAAGCGTGAAATCTCTGTCCTTCTTCTCTCCCTGTTCCTTTTTTTTTTTCTTTTGTTTTTACTTTGTTTATGCCATGATTTTATTCGTGTAGACCACACACACATTGAATACCTCAGAAAGGCATTTTGAGAAAAGAACGGGTATTGTCTCCTAATTCATCTGTCGGTGTCCTATTACAGGACAAATTTGAAAAAATTGTGTGGTTGGGTGGATGTGGTGGTGGGATCCTATTTTCTCCAAAGCCCTCATATCTTTGATTTGCAAGAAAAGTGAATGGGTTCACGAACCGAGGCTTGGCTTCCATGATTATATCAAACAACTAAGTACCTCTAAGGATAATGCATGAAATACACACTCGCATACCCAGCTTAAGTTATTCATGCTCATAACCTAAACTATTTATATATCCAAGTTTCCTGCATGATTTCTATTATCTTTTTCTTCATCCTTTTTATTCTTTAGGCTTAATTTTCTGCAGACAAAATTTGTCTCCAAAAGGCAATAGGTGAGAAAATAATTGATGACATTTTAGTTTATGATTGCCGATAGAAATTGAATGGTTAATTTAATTAATAACATACAGATGAGAATACACAATATATAGCATAGCAGCTTTCAACTAACGTGTCTAGCTAGCTTGGCTACCTATTTGCTAATATGTAATAGTATTCAAATCTAAGAGTTTAAAGTCTTTTGAGTGTTTTTATTAAACACAAATTTGAAAAAAAAAAAGAAAAAAATGAACAATCTAAAAGAGATGGACTTAATTAATCTAGGCTTACATTTGCTTCTTCTTCATGGCTTGCTTGCTGTTGTGCATCCAAACCTTGAAAACCTGTCTTTTTACACCAATTTGAGAGCAAAACTGATGCAGTTCCTGTTCATCTTGTTTCTGGATCTTCCACCCAAGTTTCTCGGCAAACTCCATCATCTTATCCTTTTGCTGCTGTGAGAACTTGGTCCTGAACCTCTTCTTGGATGATGACAAGGGTGGCTGCACTGATAACAATTGCCCTGGATCATCGGTCTGAAACATGTTGAGATCTTCGCTTGAGGACTCAGCTGGGGTTCCGGTTCCCCCAAAGCCCAGCATCGCTGGCTGAACCGGCCGACCTGAAGGGGTGGCCACCACCCCGTGAAGATGAGATTGCGGAGAATGAATAATAATGTTTCTATTGGTTTTGATGGGGTAAGTGAGGTGGTAGTTGAGAACATGTTGTGATGAGTCCCCTTCAGGTTCTTTTCTGTGGAAATTGCGGTGGCACTCACAAGCTGCACACTTGAACGATTCCGGGGTGCCTTCTTCTCCATTTGGCATAAACTCTCCACACCCATCTGTGACTTGACCCCCCATGCTTGCAGCATGATTCTTCAGACATTCTCGGTATCTGAATGTTGTCGAGAAAGGTCCTGTTGAGTGTGGTTGTGTTCTTGGGGTGGTTATGATAGGAGGAGAAACAGCACCTGGATCTAGATCTCTTCTGGGTCTGTGTGGAAGTTGAAGAGGGTTTGGTGGAAGAGAATTAGGAGGGTTGAGACGATGGTGATGATGTGAAGTTGTTTGGGGTGGATCAGTGAAAACCAATGTGTGAGATGGAGGAGGTTGGTCACTTCTTTCCCCTATTGGTGACGATAGCTTGGAAGAAGATGAATTTCTGTTGGGGAGGTTATAACCCAAAGTGTTAGGCATCTCTATAACCTTATCTTTCTCTCTCATGTCCATCAAATCTGATTTTTAATAAAGAAGGCCAAGATCTAAACTTAATCTCATTCCCCTCTATTTTTCCTTCTTATTTTAATCTAATCTAAGCTTCTCCTTTAGTAATGATCATCATCAAGTGTGATTGTGGAGCATCCTGTAGTGTGTTCAACCCTAATCCATCCCCTCTAATTAAGTATGAGATTTGCACACCAACAACAATGTTCTTTCCTGTGCTCACCTTGATATTGACGTTCTGTGTGCTAAACCTACCAATTAAATTTCACTGGTCAGTATTAATAACACTATTAACAGTATATATATAGTACCAGCAGCACGGGAAAAGTGTAAACAAAGTAGTATGAGTACAATTTTCGTGGAAAAGAAAAATCTTAAAATGAGAGAGATAGAGGACAAAATAAACTGTTGGAAATTGAAGGAAGCTAGATGAACCTATCAACTGGGTCCCTAGGGAGCCTCAGGTAGACACCTTGGCAGATAAACAAGACCAAAGATTTGAAGTGCAGGAAGCTTAATTGCACCAGCAAAACCTTAAGGAGAAAGAGAGAGAGAGAGAGAGAGAGAGGCCCTGGAAATTAAGGGCTAACAAGTTTTGACATGGAATAGAAGAGACAAGTGGGAAGTGAATGTTGATTTATGAGAAGGGAATGAGAGGGATAGAAGGTGTTGTTTCCTAGCATCCATCAGGCAGCAGAAAAATCACCTAAAAAAGAACAGTGGGGTTGTTTTGCACTCACGGAGAGTGATGACTACACTGCAAGTTTTGTCTTGCAGAACAACCGACAAGAGGTCATGTTGGTTCTCTATCCCTCCCACACCCTGCACGCTGGTCCAGTTCCTAATTATTGCCTTTCTCAGCCACTCTTTCAAACCCTAACCCAAACCCTTAAAATCAAATTTTGAATGTGTGCTCCTACATAGCGTAAAGGGGAAATGCTAGAGATAGACTCCTTTACCACGAATTTTCGTGTAACCAAAGTCTTGCATTAGGATTAAGCACTTCAGTTCTTATTAATTACATGCAGATTACAGGTAAAAGACCACAAATTTTACTCTCACTATGTTCATTACAGGCAGCGAAATATAATAAAATAAAATGTTATATTATAAATATACTTTGTTTTCTCATTCTTTTTCCGTTTATTTATTTGAACTTATAAAAGTTTTATTTTACTTTATTAGCTATTTCGGTAGATTTTTTAATAAAATATTACATACTAATTTGATCACATAAATTTTATGTGTTATGAAAAAAAATTTATTTGGTGTATTCTTTTATGGTAGGAATTAAATTAATGTTGAATTTACAACCATACATTCACTTTATCCCATTAATTAAGCCACTCTCTTTGATTTGGTGTGTTAAAGGACACTAAATTTGACATAGAATCTATGTTCTGCGCATTTAAAATATGTAACACAGCTTTTAGTTAAACTTAGTATTAGTTTTTTTTTTTTTTCCTGAACTCTATGAAAAATATACTTTGAATTGTTTAATGAGTATATACTTGAGTATTTGTTGCTATTCTTTATTTTCATTTCAATATCCGTGACACTTGTTAAATTACATAATAATGTTGGTGTTCTAGAAAATTTAAAAAAAAAAAAAAGTTTCTTCAAAGATAAAATTTTCGTTTGTATTTCAGAAAATAAGATAGCGTTTCAAATACTACATTATAATTAAATTTCCTTTTATGACTTTGATGTATATTCAGTTTCGTGAAACAAAATTTAACACTTAAATCTCTTAAATTTGTCTGAGGATTTGGTAAGTTCAAGGTAGATGTTAACTTATTTAATTAATTTATAAAATACTTTAATTTTTGTAAATATATTTAATAAATACTTCAAAATAAATTATTTTAATAGTTTATTTTAGAATTTATAAATTACAAGTTCTTCTGCTAGTTTCAAATTTGTAATTTATTTAATTATCTTTTATTATTAACATCAATATTTTTATATATTTTATTATTTTTAATTTATTTTATTTGTTATTATCTTGTTATATTTATTTCTTGCACTATTTTTTAGTACTTATTAGGTTACTTTTTAATTTTTTACACTGTTCAAATCGAAAATTATACATAATTAAAATTAAAAATTAATATAAAATTAGCTTATATTCAAAAAAAAAAATTACGAAAATAAATAAAAGTTAAATTTGATTAATACAGTATATCATCTAGTTTAAATAAAATTATTTATTCAAATGAAAAACACATAAAAATTTTGAAAAATAAATAATAATACTAAAAATGCTTAATAAAAATTTTAATTTTTTATTTAAAACTAGAATTACATAATAATATATTTTTATGAAAAAATAAAAAATTATAAAACTTATTTAATTATGTATTTTACATTTAATAAAAAATAATTTAATAAGTTAATTTATCAGCTTAATAAGTTAAAATTAGAATTACATAATAATATATTTTTATATAAAAAACAAAAAAATATTTACATTTAAAACAAACAATTCAATAAGTTAATTTATCAGCTTAAAAATTATAAGATAAAAAAATTATTTTATTATTTATGAAATAAAACTGAACATTTGAATCTCTTAAATTTGTTTCAAGGTTACTCGATGGTACCTTTTAACACTAAGACAAACCAACAATATGAAATTTAGAAAATTTATATAAGATTAGAAATTCAAGTTCTATTTTCTGAACATCGTTATATACTTTAAATGAATTTGTTATAGTTTTTGTTTAGAAAATATATTAAGAGAAATAAACAATTTATATCTTTAAGTTTTTGTTTGGACGTAAAGAGGAGAATATTAAAATGAAAAGAAAAAATAGAATTATTGGTGCTTAAATAACAAATTTATTTATTATTATATTTAAATAAAATTTTATGCAAATCTTTTATTTCTTTTTAAAATATTACATTGTCCTTTTCTTCATACATTCTTTAATTTTTACAAATATTACGCAAACTATTTTTTTAAGATTACATACACAGATATAATTTGATAAAACAATCTTTTTCGTCTTGCGTCATGTTTTCTCCGAATTCCGTACATGGCTTAGCACTTTAAGGAAGTACATGACAGACACCAGGGTGTTGGGACATCAAACTAATAAATATCTATTCACATAAAATAAAGTCCAATGTTTTAACTACAGATATTAAATAAGTCGGAAAGTTAAATCATAATATTTTGACATATAAAATTAAAACATATATGCTTTAAAAAAGAATATTATTTTTATTTTTAAAATATAGTTATTATTTTCTTAAACTGATGGATTCAATCTAAATATGAGATAAAATGCTTTTGGAGGTTATTATTGTAATAAATGTTTAAGAAAATTAAGTTGAGGTAAAGGCAATTTCTTTTTACTGAGGTGGGAATGAAGGATTTTGTCTTGTTGTTGCAGTTTGTCTGAATCTGAGTCTTCTCTACTGGAGGATGTTTCGTGTTTATGTTGGTGGCTTTGTGCGGGTGCAGCAATATCTGCAACGCAGTGTTTTGGTTGGACGATTGATTTACTTTAGCACCTGACTTATTTCACGCTAAAAACAATTGATGCAATTTGGTCTTCATTTCACTTTCACGCTTCAACTTGTGTTTGTGCTCTTTTGGTTATGTTCTGTTTCTGAAACTCAGGAATGACACGTTAAACTCCACTACACAGTGGGAAACGCCTCATAACTACTCCAATGTTTGACTCTTTCTCTCTATAATTTATGGAAAATCATTTATACTTACTCATACCTGATCAAAGATGATGCACGGGACCAGACAAATATCATCACTAATTTCAGCCCTTTTTTTTCTTTTTATCTGCGATGGTTCATTTGCTGTTGATGATGCAAAAAAGTTTTATCTGTAAATTTTTCAACTCGGTTTGAAAAAGACTTGATTATAATCATAAAAAGTATCCTGATAAAAAAAACATTATTCCTGTCTTTTGCAAAGATAAGAATTGTTAGAAAATTAAATTAAAATACCAAGTTTAGAATAGTAGAAATTAATATAAACAAGGTTAATACTTAACTATAACATAATAAAAAAATTAGTATTGGTTATTTTAAGTGTCTGTCTAAGTCTTACGTTAAATAAAAAAATAAAAAAATTAAGTAATATACAAAAAAGAAAATTCATAAACCTATTATCTTCTTATGTCTTTTGGATTTTTCCAACAACCACAACAAGTAGTATTATAAATATAACAATTAGGATAAATAGTTTATATATATAAAAAAGTATTTATATATTTGTTTTTAGTATAATAAAAACTTATAATTTTAATAAAAAAATTAATTTTATTTACATTTCGTGAATAATTGAGGTAATTAAACAGTCTTTGAATTCTTTAATAATTATCATGTATGTTTAATAAATATTAATTATAATATATAATTAATTTTAATTATTTGTTAATTATTTTTGCAATATAATGAAAAACTATAGTTTTAATAGTTTTGTGGATGATTAAGTAATTGACCACGTATTTGTTTTATTAAAATTAACGTTAATATGTAATTAATTTTAAAATAGGTTTTAATTTTTAATTTTTTATTTTATAAATTTTAAATTCTTACTATTTCCTTCAAAATTATTTTCATATTAATATTAAATTTTTCATTAATAAACATATGGGACACTTGTTGATCATCAAACCTCTCAATTATATTAATAGTTAACAAAAACTAAAATAAAGTCATGTATTAAAAATTACTGTATCATTAAAAAAAATTATTATACTAAAAATAAAATATTATAATACTTATTATATTGAATTAATTATCACAAAGTCGTAAATTAAAAAGAATCTTACTTGAGGTACATCCATATTGATACATAATTTATTCTACTTCAAAAATTTAAAGTATCTGTTTTTATATTACTTTAAATCAGTATTTAAATAAGTAACTCATTTTTCTAATATATATAACAGTTGTTCCTTAATTGTTACAATTTTTTGTAACGCTACTGTGCCAAACCACATTTAGATTCTTTCAAATGTTACTGTGTCAAGTTCTGTGATCAAGGCACGTTCAGTTTTTTTCTTTTTCAATAATCTTATTTTTATTTTCTGCACGTTGCATATTCATATGTTGCTGCGGACTGTACGGAAATTAAGTAGGTTTTTTCTTTCTTTTATCAGCAAAACAGAAATTAAGTAGGTTTTTTTCTTTTTTTTATCAGCAAAACGGAAATTAAGTAGGTAATACTTGTAGTTTTGTTATTATAAAATCGGATAAACAAAATACATATAATAGCTTGTATATATTCCTGTAAAAGAAAATAAATAATTCTGAGTTTATATTCCTTCAAAAGTATTTTTACCTAAGAATAACACCTTACATAGCTCAATTCAAACTTTTTATAATGTCTTATTTTTTTAATTTTTTATTGTTTATTGTTTTGTGAGTGTCATGTATTAGGGTTATTTTTTGTGCACGTGCTTATTTTTTTCTTCTAAATGTTTATGTGTTAATGGATTTTGTCAAGGGTAGGTTAAGTGAAATGATATGAAATTTGGTGAGACTCTACTTAACTATTTAGATTGTTCAATGTATAGTGTTATTTTAAGTGAGTAACCCAATCCACCATGAGTTTAATTAATATGGGTTGAATATAAAATATTGATCTATTATAACTGAGATTAATTTACTTGACCTATCATATGTTTAATTCTGGATGTTATATTTCTTAAGTGTCTTTATAAGGTAGACATGATTCAGATGTTCTTCAATACTAAATGTATTTTGGCTATTGAGAATATTTTTCAAAATGTTGCATTAACTTTTATACTTATATTTTTTTCTAAACTTAAGACTACATCTTATTTGATGTCATAAAGTTTAAACATTTTTTTCATTGGATTAAATTTATTGTGTACATAGATAAAATTCAAGTCAAAATAATAAATAAATGAGAAGTATAGATAGAGAAAACTAAAGAAAGAATGATAAAAAAGAAAAAAAAAAAAAACATGAGTGATGGGTGAAAATCATAAATGCACAAGTATTGTCATAATAATATCAAATTTATAAGGATGATATGTTTAATTTGTTTAATTCATTTATTTTTTTATCTATTGTATTTATTATTCTTGTAAGACTTTAGTTTCTTCCTTGTAGTTTCAATAATTAAGTTTACCTATGGGGCCTTTCCTGAATGTTTATGAAAATATAAAACTATAGTTAAAAATTAATTTTGCATAAATAAAATCAATACAATACAAATTAATAAGAGAATTAAAAAGAACAAAGAGAAATTAATTATATTAATAGTTAACAAGGATTAAGCCCCAATTCCATAATAAAGAGAAATACTTAGTCCTAGTCATGGATTATCCCAAATAAAATATAAAAGAGAAAATTAATAAGAAAAGACAAAGAAAATATATTACTCTTATCTAACCATCAATATTAGAATGTTCATAATGACTAGTCTAAAAAACATTTATGATCTCAACATCAATAAACCATATTAAAATAAAATAAGACAATAAAATATTATTGAAAATGTGTATTTGAGTGCAAATCACATGCATATTTCGACATTCACCAATTATATTCTCTTTTTTTAAAAAGAAAAATCCTTAAATAAAGGTTCAAAACATAATTTACTTGATAAAAGAGTATAAATAAATAAACATATATAAGATAAAATTTAAAATATATATATATATTATGCAACTAATCTTAAATAAAAAAAATACTAAATGATTACATAAAAATTCTTAAACTTAAATATTTGTTTGTCTTTAAGTAGTTATTATGTATGAAGAGTAGTAAGAGGTCTATTTTATTATAACACGATGGAAATCTAAATATGGATTACCGATTAATAAACTTTCAATTGAGTATAGTTTTAATTAGAGACTAGTTTCCCTGAAGCTAGATTTTACAAAGACAAGTGTATTCAACTCTTTTCATTAGAGTGTTTAGTCTTTTTTTCAATTAATTAAAATAAAGGAAATGTACTATCATTAGCTAGGTAAGTTACCTCGTCATCATTAACTACTAAATAAACATGAGTAAATCATAAGGCCTTTTAAAAGATGCAATAGACTAGAGGTCAAGTTACAAGATACGAAATACAATTAAAATGAAATATAAAAGGCTTAAGCATTATCTTAATACACTATAAAATCACAAACCAAATGCAAATTTATGACACATTTTTACCCCAAAAGCATTTATCTTCAATAAATAATAAATATAGAAAATAAAATGTAAGAGAATGCACATATTATTAAGACATAAACAATTTTTTTCAAGACTAGGCATAAGTCTACATCCAAGGTTTTGATAATAACAAATAATATCATGTTTTTGTTTTTTCTAACAACCTTTTTAAGTGTGAATCAATTAAAGATTATCAAGAACATATGTAGTCTAATAATATATTATATGTATATAAACTTAAATCAAGGACAAAGGCATAAAAGGAATAGGCAAGTCACCTAGAAGTGACAAAAACAAGATGTGATAAATACCTATGTTGAGACTAGAGAACCATGCATTTGGCTAACACATGGATAATGTTTACTCAAAAGAAAAATATCATAGTTTCCAATATAGATCATAAGACATACAAGCTACCTGTGAACATTGTATGCTCATTTTACTATGGTTTGTACAATTGTTGAGATAAAGTATTAATGTCGCCTTAATAAAATGAGCATTATAGTGAAAGTGTAGCATAAAGTCAAACTTATCTAATATGGTTATGACACAAAGTACAAAAGAGAAGCATTAGACACAATGAATATTTTTGTGATGCTTATAAATAAAAGTCATGTAATGCAAATGAAACTTTACGATAATTTGATAGATATACATACACATACATAAGTTTTCATTATTTTAGCTTCTAAGTTCTTAAATATAAATCGTCTTCTAGACAACTTATAAAGAAAGATATCTGATTTGTCAATTCTTTTTTATTATAAAGTCATCTTTTGAAACAAGGAGAACTTATATTTCATACCCACTTGTTCGAGTGTGAATGTTATAAATAAACAATTTTTTTTTGTATAACTTAAAGAGACTTTGTGTACTTTTTCTAAAGAGACATTGCGTTCTTGTTCTTAAACTTATAGAGAGTTTTAGTAGATAGATTGGAAATATTTTGTATACTTATCTTGGAAAAGTGGTGTACCCATCCTATAAAATTGGTGTACTTAACTAGTCATAAGTGACTTTATATATTTGTGCATCAAAAGTGACATAAAAAAATACTTGTCATATCATTTATTAGTAAAATTCTATGTTGCTGACATTGAAAAACTATACATAACTCAAGTTTGGTTGAACTACTATAAATTCTATTACATGTTACATTACTTGTTGGTTGTCTCACTTTAAAAGGCTTATGAATATGTTCTATAAATACTATAATTAAACCCTAAATAGTGTCTAATAGGCCATTTACAAGTTTTTTTTTCAAAAGTGTTATATTAGCTTTGTTTAAACTCTCCATTTATAGATTTAATATGTTCTTTCACATATATCACTTTTTTGTGTAAAGCTCACAAAATGAGAAAAGAAAGTTTCACAATAATATATTATTAGGCATTAAATGACCTTTAAAAGTTCTTAATAATAAAACCATGATAAAACTTCAAAACAAAACTAAAATAAACAAATAATCTTAATTTCTCAAATCACATATATAATTAAAGCATTCCATAGAATAAAGATTATGAAAATTTAACTTTCATACAACTTCTTCTTACTCATCAAAATCAATTTCACCTATAATACTATTGTTCAACTCAAATAAAAAAAAAAAAACATGAAGAAAAGAGTGAGGATTATATCTTACATTTATTATATAAACATATAATGTCATGGTAAAACTAAGTGCACACAAATATCACATACATCAACACATACTCAATTACAAACTCACTCAATTATCTCAAATGTGTGTCTATATTTAAATGCATGTGGTACCATTGCATAAAGTGCTTGTATATGAAGTAATCTAAGAATACATGAACCAAATCATAATAAAATAAGATAATCACAATTCACTCTAAATTACAACAAAATCTAGTAAGAGTCAATTGACATAGTATAATTAATTATGGTTGTCCCTTATCCCAATCATAGGTGAGAGGTTTCTAACTTAAAAATTACTTGAGTCAAAACAAATGATCATAAAAGTCTTCATTTATAAACTCGTATCCATCCATAATAAGTATGATTGAATATATAAAATATGTACACAAATATATTACTTATTGTATTTCAAATGACCAAACATAACTTGAATTTTCACACTATTAAGTTATTAATTGTACTTCTCAAATAAGCAAGTTTAACTTGGATATTCACATTATTCATGTAGATTTATCAATTGCCTAAACCTAACATAAATTTCATATTATTAAATTATTTTCTAAACCTCTCATGACACACTAAATACAAGAATTTATATTAAGATTATCATCATAAATTTTTAATTTTATTTTAATACTAAATAATTCTTACATGTAGATTTCATACATTAAACTATAAATCCTGAATCTTAAAATTATACTTATCTCACAAAACACTGAACATAATTTATCTAATAAAAGATAATCAAATAAGTCATCCCACTTTTGAAAATTTAAAATTTTAAGAACTTTCAAATTTCATCACATCTTACTAAAAACAATCTCACAAAAGCTTAGATACACCAACAAAACAGATAATAAATAACTATCCTCAAGGCTTAGGCCAACGAACCAAATATTATAAATTAAAGTTGTATAAGTTTACTATCGCCTAATAAAAATCACATGCTAAAAATTCATCATTCATTATTTTATTATATTCGTTTTTAAAGCATTCTCCCAACATCAAACATTCTATTAAAGCTCAAGAGGATATCTCTAGACACCGGACTCCTACCATGTCATCTTTCATAAAGTTTTTCTCAAGTTTCATAAACGAACAAACTGTAGATGAAAATGTTGAAATACTTAACCCTTATTTATAAATTTTAGGGTTGGAATTTTGAAAACCAAGCTTAACTCGTTCCTATTTTCTTAGCAACTAAATTTTATTTTAATGTATTTATTTTTTATTTTAGAAAAAAGAACGTCGCAATATCTCACAAATAAATAGATATGTTAGCATTTCTCAATTTCTGCGTGTTATTTTTCTTTCATTATAATAATAATAATAAATAAAATAATCTTTATTTCTAGTTATTTCTTTTCCACCAAATACCTCTTCCTTACTCTTCTTTTTTATTTATTTCTTTTTATTTTCCTTTTCTTTTTTAGACAATAACATGGGATAATGACAAGTTTACATATGTACACCTATTCCCCACAAAGGGAGGATTTATGACACTTTTACTGATGAAATTTTGACTTTTAAAGTTTTTTAATTTAAAATGAAAGTTTCTATGAAGTTAATTGTTAGATTATCATACTTTGTATGGCTTCTTAATGGATAGCTTCCCCTAAGTCTCTGTGTACATCTTGTTTAATTTTTAAAAAATGTTTTAGACACTACTAATAGTATACCTTCAATCTTTATAAAAATAAGAAAGACGTAATCCTTATCCTCTACTGAGAATTATTTCTTTTTCTCGCTTACAGAAATAAATATAAGTTATGATATTTATTTACAATAAAACAACGAAGTGTAAATTGAATTGATTGTAATACGTTATTCAATCATTCAATAATATAGTCATTTATTTTATAATAAAAGTGATTTTTATTGATCCACCGGCTTTTATAAACTATATATGAAAATAAATGCGTTTGCTTACCTTTTTTTAACACCAATGCATTATTTTCTTTCTTTTTCTTCTTTCTAAA
>Ga0099824_1007432_pt1 | contig 14515 bp, 3 predicted proteins | sample SiratrowhiteBW_FD_76837 | JGI IMG/M metagenome (GOLD analysis project Ga0099824, IMG submission 76837) | Root nodule microbial communities of legume samples collected from California, USA - Siratro white BW | ecosystem: Host-associated > Plants > Roots > Nodule | place: USA: California...
AAAATCTCCACTAAAATAAAATTAATGAAAAATTTTTTTTTTAAATCCTCCAAAAAAAAAAAAAAAAAAAAAAAAAATTTTTTAAGCTATAAAAAAAAAAAAAAAAAAAAAAGAAAGCCAAATTTAAATGGTCTAGTCCGGAAGTCAGTTTTATTATGTTCTTAATAAAAATAAATAAAAGGTCTGTAGCACAATGTGAACCCCAAATATCCTTTACTAAAAAATAGACCTGAACCAGAATAAGAAGAATTAAGTTAGAATAGAAAACAAGCTCCATATCACATATGATAAAATTACACGAATGAGATACAAACCGGAATGGATGCTCAGATGTATAAAATTGCGGTTTATTAGCCTTAGCGATCACAACATCAAACAATTCCGTCCAGGAGTCTCTACAATCCATAGAATCCTAATCAACATCCAAGAATAAACTCAAGGAAATTATGTCCAGAAATGATAAGTGCTAAACAATCATGAACCACAAAAATTACATTTAAAAAAATTAGGGGGCTTTCAACCAAACAATTTAAGAGATCTGACTGTCAGTGTTAGGTGTCAAAGTCAACTATCTCAGTAATACATGTACTATACCATAATTCCAGCACACACCTATTCCCTCTAAAAATGTTCAGGACATGTCTAAAGTAAATCCCATATTCTCGTTCATGAGAACAGGAAGCATTTATCCCTGAATATGATAATTTTACTCCAGAACACTAAAGGATTAAGAGTGAAATAATTGAAAATAGGTCACAGAGAGAAACCAGGTTATAGCTAACGGCTACAACAAGACATCATGGACAAATAGAATATAGTGAGGCTCCATGGCATTCCTAATTCAGTGGTGAGTGATAGAGACCCATTGTTCATGAGTTCAGTTTGGAGGGAGTTTTTCAAGATGCAACGGACCATGTTGAGGATGGGTACAACATACTTCTCTCAAACGGATGGACAGACAAAAGTGACGGTGTTTCATTACGAACCAACCCAAGGAGTGGGTTACATGGCTTCCATGGGCAGAATTTTGGTTCAAAACCACATGTCATGAATCTACAGATACCATGCCATTTGAAGTTATTTACGGGTTTCAACCTCCTATGATATTGCAAGTTGTACAGGGGGAAATAAGAGTTGAAGTTGTTAAAGAGAACTCATGGATGAGGCAATTGAAGAAGCATATATTGAGGGCACAAGACAAGATGAGGGTGCAAGCCAACAAACATCATTCAGAGAGGAGTTGAGGTTGGTTTTCCTTAAGCTCAAACACCGTCAACATTTTGTGATGAATAAAATAAGCCCCAAGCTAAGTGCAAGGTACTACGACCCTTTTAAGATCCTAGAGAAGATTGGAGAAGTTGCCTATCGTTTGAAATTGCCACCTTCATGGACACACCCAGTGTTAGTGGGTGACTATAAAGCAGATGAATTACCAACAAGGATAGAAGATGAAAATGTGGAAGTCATTGAGCATGTGTTAGTGTTGGCTTCAAGTATTATGGAGAGGGGGAACGAATTAGCTAATGTTTGGTTCATTCGAAAGGGAAGACAGCAGAGAATTACTTATTCCGCAGGTCCTGCTCTTACGACTTAGTCCTGTTCAGTCCGCTAGCGACATGAATTGAGCCACAAGATGGGGAAGGGTGTATGTGAGAAAGAAGAGTAAGGATAATGATGTGACATGATTAGGAAGGGCGGTTAGCTAGAGGAAATAGAGGGCATATTTTTCTGTGATTAGAATCAGGTGTGGAGAGTGAGGAAGGCATTCTGTTTTGTTGTTTGTTTGATAGAGATTGTTGGTTACTCTAGAGGATCCCAGCTCAGGGCAATAGGATTGTTTATCTTGCTATATCTTTTTTCTTGCAACCAAAGAGAATCTCAGAGCTATCATTATCTTCCATTTCCTTCTATTCCTTTTGTTTATTTTGTGGTGGGATCAATGGCCTTCATAGCAAACTACTAATAAATATAATTGGTTTTCCACATTTTCCCCTGATAAAGAACAATCTGTTAAGAAATGTGAGCACCATCCTAAGGTTTGTGGGTATGCCTTACAAAAAGTACAATACCATAACTCCTTTAGCCTACACAATATTCTGATGAAATTTGATATTCATCTTCACAAGTTACTAAATTGAAATAGTGCATGCATTCAGCAAGAAAAACTGAAAAGTATGTATAGAAGATCCCCAGTCCAGATTCCTTCATCATCTAAATGTAAAATACAATCATCATAATAGTTATAACTGACCACATTCATTATTCTACCTATACTCTTTTTGCACTGTTTGAGAAGAATAGTTTGCAACAAGATGAAAGAAAAGAAGGCATATGCATTTTTGAGATGGAGCTTTGAATCTGTTGAACCATGTGATTTTATTGTGTGTAGACAATAATTGGGTAATATCTCTTTCCGCAAAAGAATACTAAACATCAACTGGTAAAGTGGGAGTGAAGTCATAATAAAATTCATAGGTTTTGTTGGAAATAGAAGCCTTTACTGTTTATTATCCTTCAATGTATAGTAGAAAGTTGTGATACTTGAACAGTTCTCTTGAAAAGTAGTATGTATTTATTATCTTTTTAACCATTCCTATTGTAAAATAAATCAATGTTCTAAGTGGAAAATACACTTAAGCACATTCAGGAAATTTCTTTTCTCATTTTCTCACAAGTTTAATTACTCATTTGGTCCCTACTGTAACACAAACTTTTCCTTCTAGTCCTTATACTTGAAAATATCCTCTTTTAGTTCCTACACATATAACTTATAATACCTTTTAGTCCTTCCTATAGGGACTAAAAGATATTAAAATGATATGTGAGTAGAGACTACATTAAAAGGGGATATTTTTAAGAATACGAACTAAAAAGAAAAAGTTTTATAACTATAGAGACCAGATAAGTAATTACACCTAAATACAAAATGCATAATATGGTTTCCTTTCTGTTAAATACCTCTAACATAAAACGCATTCCTCCATCCACAAAGTAATAAGGAGAATTAGTCAATAAGAAAAGCTTCTTCCCCCGCTCCCGCAGCATCTTAAGAAAACGTAATATTTTTCCCTGAAATATTCGTCACAGATGACAAAAAAAACCACAAACTCTCAATAGTAGAGTAAAATAATTCAATCTGATAATAAGACAACATGAATAAAAAATATCTACCTTGATAATAGATAGTACGATAGTCAAAATAAAACTCAAAAGGATTAAGATAATAGATCCTGAAAGAGCATTTCGCTTATATTGTGACCACTTATTGCAGCAACCATTGAACATATTCGTTGATACCAATTAAGGGTAGTGAACTTACATTTTTCACCAAGTATCTACGTGGATCAGATAGAATTCCTCGATGAACCAGGCCACTGCGATGGACATGTTCAATTGAGCGAACAACATCTTCATACACATAGGAAGGATCAAATTCTAGCTTAGCATCAACAAAGTACTGCACTATATCTGCAAGAAGGCATGCCTACAGAGTAACAATGCAAATAATCAGTTCTCAACCTAAGATAGAAAGACACTTCATAAGTCAATAGAAAGCCCAAGAAGAGGCAAATGAAATTGGAGAAGGAGATTTTAACTTTCAATAGATTTTTCAAATTTCAAAGGGAATCAACTCCATAATTGGAGTTTGCTCTTAAATTAGTAATGCAAGTTTTATAATTTCAAAAAATTGGTAACATAGTTCTTGTCCCTTGGTGGTAGAGGTATAGCTTACCCTAACAATCTAAAAGAGATGTGCTTAGCTATTCAAAGTACAAGGCTAACCTATTATTTCTTTAGTAGTTTAGTCTTTAGCTTTGTTTGGATACAAGAGTGGGAAAGGGGAGTGTTTGACCACTTCTTCCCACACCCAAGCCTCTCTATATGAGGGAGAGCACTCGTGAACTTCGGCCACAACTTTGATCATTTGCAAAATTGATTGAATTTTGCGTAGAGTGTGATTCTTCTTCCTTTTTGGAGAGTTCTTATCTTGAGTAAAGACTCAAGTATGAATTTTTCTTTGTTTATGTCATGATAAGTAACACATATGTTTGTTATCCAAAATTCCTAGTTGAAGCTTCTAATTGAAGCATTTCTTTTTTAAAAGGTAAACGTCTCTTTTTAGTCTTCTTCCTTCCTCTGTTCTCCCAACCATTCTTGGTTTCCTTCTCTTCTTGCTGTTTTGAGCTTGCAGACACCTCCTCCTTTAGCCATCAAGATGCACCTCTCTTACAAACTAACAACAACACCTTACAAAGAATTAAAGCCTGCCTTGCCTTTTTAAGAACCTTTCCCTCCAAAACTAAACTCAATCCTCTGGGCTACCTAAGATTACCAACATCAAACCTTCACCATAATCAACCTCCAAGTACCAATCAAGAAATTCAACAAAACTGAGACCTACCCCACCTTGAACCATCAAGAATCAAGCCAAACCATGTCCAACCAAGAAAACCTTCAAGAACTCACCAAGATTCCCAACTTGTGCAAGTTCTTACATCCAACACCCACAAGAGTCTAAGAAGGCCTCCATCACTTTGAGTGCAACAGTCAACAACATAATAAATGGTCAATTGAATATACTAGGTAAGGGTGGGTGCATTTGCAGAGGCTACTCTTTTTAGCTTATTGGAAAAACAACTAAGCCCCAAAACTACTTTTTTGGGTTTTTCTTTTTCTTCAAAAAAAAAATATTTAATCATCGGACAATTATTTAAACACGTCTTTTACTTACTTTTCCCTTAAAAATTATGCCCTTAAAGGAAGTAATTTTTTCCTTACAAGATTTAATTATGCCCTACATTTTATGATGCTTCTTATGCTATAGTGGCTCAAATCAAACACAGAAAAGATACTGCCGCAGCATGGCCATTCTGGATATACGTTGAGGTTGATATGTGGATGGCAGTCAATTATTTGTGTACGCAACTTTATGACATGCATACTCGGAATAACAATAATCTTCTTTGACATATGAAGAAGAGTACAAAAACTCACTGGATAAAAGTTCAGAGGCAAAGCTCCAACATTACACAGTATTAAAGCAAAAGTTATTATTTAATAACAGGATAACAAGGAACTAACCTCACTAAAGCAGAAGAAGTCCATCAAACCAACAAGTGATCGAGCTTGATCACGACCAATATGCCGTGTGCCATATATGTCATGTATTTCCGTTTGATTTAGCTGTAAAATTATTCAGTAGAAAGAAATTACTGGCACTATTTTAATTTCTGTAACAACAGACAAACCATGCTGACTGACGCTTGTCAAATAGAACTACCATTTATTTTGTCCTCGTGCAATCTATAAAATAAACCTCAGTTCCAATTGTATGTGAATTTTCAGAACCACGGAAACACTTAATAGAGTTTAAAACCAAATAGATTATAAAAAGGCTAATTAGGTGCATTCAACTGCCAATGAAACAAAAGAATCAGTTCCAAATACCTTCCTTCTACCATAGAAGCATCCATCCAGCTCAATCGAACCAAAGAAATCCAACTTCATGAGGCACCCTTTTGCCTTATCATAGTATAGGCCTCTAATGGGGAAAGTTGGATCATATTTAAAACTCAAGCAAACCTCAGGATACCTAAGCTGAAAGAAGCAAAAGACGAGTAAGGAAAGGAACCAGAGTCATTAAATCATACAGCCGGAGGGCGTTGTCAGAACTAACCTCACCAACCAAATACTCTTTGGCAAGGTCATATATCAAAGTCTGCAAATGCGACGAGTAATGTGCCAAAGTGTAATCATAGTCGAACCCATAAACTTGCAATTTATCCAATCTCAAGTTCTTATTCACATATATGCCTGATCAAATAAACATAAGATTAAAAAAAAAAAAAAAAACTATCAACATAATTCCGAAAAAAAATATTGAAGCAAACAAACCTTTAGGATTCATTTTGGGCATTCTTCTGAGCGCATCGGGAATGGTGAGAAACCTCTGTTTGACGGCTTCAAATTCGCGACGGAGCGCGGATATCTCTTCCTCATCGGACTTTAGTGAACAATGTTGCGAAGATTGAACTACGCTGTAGCTTCGAGAGCTTCCCGACAACCCTGAACTATACAAGTCTCAGCAAAACGGTGGTTTCTGACGTAGTCGTTAAACGCGATTCGTTATTCATTTTATTTATTTCTAGTGTTGGTCTACGGACTAAAAGACAAACAGGTAAAAGGCATAATAACAGCAAAAGGTAAAATGAAGAACGAAAGTGATGTTAGGGAAAAGACCTTGCTGGAGTGGAGAAGGTGAAAAGAGCATCCCCTGTAAAGAATGAAAGAGAATAATGAATGAGTGTGGTTGAAGGAGAAGGAATGACAGTATTGTAGCGTGATACGTACGTGTATGGAGAAACAGAGAGGGAGACGGGTACGAATACGAAGAGAGGCCATTTGATTAGGCTTCAGACTTACTTGCTGGTTCGAATCAAGATTGAGGAAGAAAAAGGAGATTTTGTGTTTGTATTCGAAAAGTATGTGTATGTGTATGGCCAGAAACTGCGAAGAACGTTACCTTGCTTTTACGCGCCCATTCCCCAACGAATTTTAGTTTTTATACAACCACCATAGATCCTCTCGGGTTATTGAAAAGTGAAGTGTCCGGTCTAAACATCTCAACCGTTCATTCATGTTTTACCTTTCATACAAAAGTGTTCAAATTAATCAACAGTTTAGATTTCATTCAATTGTAGAGCATCTTCTTCCTGCCACAAAAAATGAATTAAAACAATAATGATATTTCAGTCTGGATCATTATTTATTTGTTTATAATTATAATTATATTTAAAATAAACGAGTAGATTCTGACGTTAAAATTCTATTATGTATAAAAATTAAATATATAAATTATATTTATATTTAAAAATTAATTTAAATTGTAATGTAAAGTTGTTTTTAAATTGAAATAAATACATAATTAAAAAATAAATATAAAAACAAAGATAGTTTAAAATGAGTGAGGGGAATGCTTTCACCCAATTATAATGTGTAAGAAATCTCTTTTAATAAAGAAAAAATTAATAGTATTAAGAACTTTAGTTAAGAGACAAAAATTGAGGACGTCAATTTTCAATTTAATAATTTACAATATAAGATTATGTACTAAAAAGTGGGGTCAAATTTGTGTAGTATTCTAATTTACCTTAACAGATTACTTACAAAAGTAAGTCGGTCCTACACATCATTTTAACCCATTTCTAAAAAAATAAAAATAAAAATCAAATAAACTTACATAAAAATTATATATATATTAAAATTTAAATCATATTATTAAATTAAAATTTTAATGCATTGATTTGGTATACAAATTAATATATATAGACTAAAAATATTACTTTAATTTTAAAAAAACTATTATTATTTTACAAAATGATCTGTCCATAAATTTATAAGTTGATCTAAAAATTGTCTGATTCTGTTTAGATCTTATTTTTATTCATTAAAGCTACCTCATTTCATAAACCTTTTGAATCGATGCAAAATCAATACCACCAATTTTATCTTTGAAAACGATATTTTCAATTGAAATTTTAAATCTGATCAATTAAATTAGTTAAAATTTATTAACCTAATTGAATCCAATAAGAACCAAACCCTTCAAAATTGAAGATGACTTGCCCCGTGTCCGAAGGGACTTCCTAATTGCATATTAGTTTCCTAAACAAAAAAGTCGCCACTGTACAATCCGCCACTGTACAATCTGGCGTGACTAGTCCTCTACGCCATAAGGTGCTTTTCACGAGTTTTAAACTCCTCCAAAGCAAGCTACCCATATGATGCCCATGGAATCTATCTTTTTAAAGAACAACATTAGTTTTAGATCCACTGAATTTAATGAGAACTAAGGAAGGTTCGACATAGTTGAACAAATTTGATTTTATGACATACTAAATTTCCTAGCGAAATTTAACTATTTGCTGCTTCATGCACAGCTTCAACTTCTCTTTTTTTTAGGTGGCCCGTACTTCATGCATAGCTCTACCCCGTATTACACCCTTTTCATGCCATGTGAGAAAAAGAAACGAAGACCCATATAAAAAAAACAAATACAACCTCCTATCTATCCTTTTGCATTGACAGGGAGATCCATACTGGAGAATTTATTTATTCTTCCTTCTCGATACTATCTCTGATGCCCAAGCTTTGCCAGTTTCAGTCTGGAACTTCCCTGCAAAAGGGCAAAATTTTTCCCAACACATCATAACACTATTTAACCATAAAAAGCAGGAAATTTGATACGTAAACAAGTGAAAAATCCATCCAACATCTTCCAATACAAGATCAACTCCTAACCAAGTGAACAAACTATGCAGAATATCAAAGTCATAAGATAAATTCCCAAATCAAGTAAGCGACTTAGAAATATCGACTTTGAGATGTTACACATGACATTCCATCTCATGTTAGCAAGCAGAGACTGCTAAGCTTAACATTGTTGTTCCACACACAAAAAAAGGGCAGGTAAGAGAAAATCATAAATTTGGAATTTCTTTTTATTCACAAACACTATCATATCCAGCCTCCATCATTCAATTTGCGAACACAAACTACTAAACCACACTCTGAAAAAATTCATACCAGCGGTTGACTGGAAAAATTCATCCAAATCTTTCCCCTGTTCTGCAAGAAGTCAAGAAAGAAAATTTCAGAAGATCTAAACCGTGTGATTATTACACTGAAAGAAATAACCAAAATACCCCTTCATACCAATGTTTACTAGTACAAATTTTTAAGTCTCAATGCATTATGTACAAGAATTCAAAACTAGTGGGATGCAACCTGCATTGTTATTCCCCACTATATATCATTTCAAATGAGTAGTCAAATTCAATACCTATCATCATATAAGTATGTAGCACAGGATATTGTATTCAACCTAACGGAAGAAGAAACATATAAGGTTATTATATTTGAAATTCTATGAAAAAGACACGTGACATAAAATTACTGATTACAAACATTTGTATAAAAAACATATATGAATCCAAAGTTAAATATTTATTTGCCCTTATCATCCTTATTTTAATTTAACATATCATTGATGATATCCTATAGAACAAACTCCGAAAAATTCCAGCCAAAATATTAGATATAGTTGCTAATTGTTGACGAACATAACAAAACTCATAAGTTGTCACGGCTCTAATCCTCCACCAAGCTTGTCTTAATTATGGAGGCCATCCACCCAGTCCAGGAAAACCATGTACCCAAAAGTTTAACACGTCCTAAACTCAACATCACTTCAATTATATAAATTCCTTAACATATATAGATTAATTTGTTGATACTTATAGAAGAATTCACAAACAACTCAGATGATTTAACAAGGCCTGAATATGATCATAATAAAGTGAAAAGAAATGGAGAAAAATAAAATAGCAAACTGTCTCACCATCTTCGTATTCCAGAGCTTGGAGTATCATCTCAACCTGTATGGAACAGAATTTAAGGAATCAGGATAACTAGTTGTGAATATGGTGAGACCCAAAGGTATTCGAGCAAAAATGTGACAATAATTTTAAATAAATTAAAATCATCTGCCTGATAGAATATTAACAATAAATGCAGTTATGGAACAGCATTATCACATATTATACCATCTTCCCCCTTTTAAGGAACATAATTCATGAATCACAATACCTCATCATTAAAATGAATAAAAAAGGATCCTAAGCCTAGCTTACTTGGATCGGACATGGAAAGTTCTCAGGATAAGTTCAATACCAAACCCCCCCCCCCCCCAAAAACAATGGAACAGCCATTTCCCATTCCCCCATTTTCTCTCTTCACTCTCTGTACCCCTCATGAGGACCTCTTGACCACTTAGGCACCACATTACACACAAGTGAAAAGTTAAAGACAATAACAAAAAGCCACCAACCTTGTCAAGGTCCTTGACGAATTTAGCTTCAAGAGAAGAATTTGATTCGTACTCCATCCACAACTCAGTTATTTCCTTTGCTTCGATATGACAATTCAATTAAAAACCAAGAGGTGAGTTTTCAACATCCTCACATTAACAAACTCATGTACAGACTACAGAGTGAAAAATACCTGTAGATCCTCCTCCAAGTACTTTACACATATGATCTAATGCTGCTTGTTCTCGTTGACTCTTCTCTGTTTTAGACACCCCATCGAGTGGCGTTATGTCCCCAACAATTGCTGTTAAACAAAGCAACAGAGAGAACAAATGAAACTGCTGATCTGAACTATGAAGAAAGAGCATGAGAAATATGATGATATTGTAAAACACTTGTATTAAAACTTCTAATAACTTGAAAACTCAAATTATGCTATGCTTCCGTAGTTAAACCCAAAATAGGGGTTAAAAAGCATTGTGAATTCGCTTGCATCAATTCAACAGCTAGCACTAAGTAAATCGAATTTACTCGTGTGGACTTCTAGTATTTTAGGCATTTATCAAGTTCTCATCGAGTGTAACATGAAAACAGCAGAATAGAGGGCAGAAATGCATGTATATGAATGTATATTAGTTTCTAGATCACTAATCGGTTGGCATCATAACTTAACAACTTGTTGCAGTCAGGGTTTCCATCTAGAACACTATATTACATAACGAATCTATTTCAAAATTTAAACCTAAACTTGCCCTTGTATTCACTCAATCTCGTCTACTGTTTCAAGTTTATTTACATTTCCAGCTGAATTTAGTCTAACTTGTCCACAATATTATATCATTATTCGTACAATACTTTAGGTATGCAGAACCACTCTTACCAGGCATAGACAATTAACTGAAAGCAAGTGGCAGATTTGCATACCTTCTGCAATATCATGAACAATAGCCATTTTAATGCACCTGAGTGAGATTAAAGAACACAAATAAGTATCAGAAAACCTACCTCCCTTTATATTGTTATCAAGTGCATTACAAAAATAGAGTCATTAAGAAAGGTATAATCATCTAAGGTAAAAAGAAGGTGAATTAACTTGTTTCGGTCTACACCAGGAATATCTGATGCAATCAACGCCATCAAGCCCATCCGATACATATGATCAGCAATAGATTCTGGATTCTTAACATCTTTTCGTACCCACCCTGTTCTCTTTGTTGTCTGTTTCACATACCACACAGAACTCAAACAAGTTAGAGAACGACAAATTAAAAGCAGGCGAAGCAAAAAATACGAAATGAAACAGCACAAGTGAGAAATCTAGCTTTTCTTGAAGTCAATCAAAGTCAAACAAATGCAACAGTTTTAGGAATCAAAATTAAACAGCCGTTATCTCCGACATTTCTGAAAAAACAAAGAAGTACTACATTACGAAATAGAAAGCTCGTTTACGGATAAGCACCTTGAGGCGGTGACAGATGGAGAGGAAGTCAATGGCGGAGGAAGCAGAAGGGGCGCCATCGCCAACCGCCGCATGAGAAGGTGAAGCGGCCATGCGAGAAACCCTAGTGCAAGTAGATGCAGATTTGAATTTAAAGAAGGCGGTAGAAAGCAAAGGAACAGGCGCACGGGAAATAAGAGGGAATCGCATCCCACTGCCACTGACTACTTCCTTTCGATTCACTTCTCTCCTGATCTTCTGGAAAGGAAAGTAGTAAGTGGAACAAGGTTATAACATATAAGGAAGGATGTGTGATGAATTTGGAAGAAAATTATCCGGAATAATTAATTTCATAAACAAAGGTAAAATTAAATTTATAACATTTTGTAATATAATATACGGTATTATTAAAAAAATCTAAAAAACTGTAAGATGAATCTATTTGTAATAAAAATGACTTATAAATGTAAATTATTCAGACATAGAATAATGATGTTAATAATAATACAATATAATATAAATAAAAAACATATTACGATCTATTAACTTGAAATGTGTATTTGACAACATACAAATTTATGATCTGTACAGTTTTACTATAAATATTGCCCATTGTAAGAACAGATACATTTATAGGTCCTTTCCAAAAAAAAAGTATTATTACACACACATAAAAAAATAATAAAGTAAGTTATTTAAGATAATAATATATTAAAAATTATTTTATCTAAATTTATTATAACATCAGAATATTATTGTACTTAATTTGAAAATACATATATGAATAATGAATTAATACACATAAAAAATAATATCAGACTCATAAATAATTAATATACTTTAAAATAATATTAATTATGTTCTATTAAATACTATTATTTAATTCAATTGAAGATTTATAACTAAGAGTTAAGGTTCGTAATAAATTTATTAAAGAGTTCATTATCCTAGTATTTTTTTTTTAAATTCTAAATCCAAATTTTAAACAAAAGAGATATTACAATAGTTGAGTTCTCTTAATCGTTGTAGTATCATCTCTGTTTAAAAAAAATTGAAAACTTAAATACTTTCTCAGAGAGATATTGGGACGGTTGACTCTCATAATCATCGTAGTATCCATCCGAGATATTGCGGTGGTTATTGAGCGTAACTGGCATAGTATTGTTTCACTTAATTTTAAAAATGTCATCGTATTTTTGTTTAACACGATTTCATTTTAACCGTCGTTTTATCCTTACCTATAATGTGGTTTTTTTTACTAGTGGTGCATATATACAAATGTTATTATTTACAGTTTACTATCTAATGCATACGTTATAAAACCTGTATTATCGATAAAGTTAAGATATTTGCAGTGAAAGCTAGCTCAACATTTATTAAATTACAAAAATATCCTTTGTATTTGAATGTGATTTCACTGTTGCAATATTGTGTGAGTTAAGGTGTTCGCGTGTAGGAAGCTTTGTGGCAGTTTGAGTGGCTGGTTTGCATGAAATGTGTACGAGAAACCGTGCTTGACGAGAGGTTAAAAAAGACAAATTATAAAAATGTACCTAATCGATTAGGTTAATCGATTATAACTATGCTTTGCACCCCATAATCAATTATGAGTTTGGTTTTCTAATTTTGTTAAGTATGTGACGTTTGCTTGAGTTTGATTTTTGTGTTTTAGTTTAGATAGCACGTTGATATAGTTGTGAGTCCCGTGTAGTTGAGAGATCAATAGGTGTGGTCAGGACGAAGTGGTAAGAGACAACATGAAAGTTAAGATATTTTATAGAGGGTAGAGGCTTGAGTGATTTTGTGATTATATTTTAGTTTAAATTCTATAATGGTTGTCTTTGTAAGTTGGTGGTTGTTGAAGCAAGGCCTGTCAATTGTGGTGGTATTGGTGTTGGTTTTGATTTTGTGTTGGGTTATCTGGTTTTGTTGATTTAATTATTTGAACAAATAAGTTTTTCTCTTATCATGAAATAAAATTGTTATATGTTTATGGACAAGTTAAAAATGTTTAGACATTTTAATATTATGTATTTAGAGTTTTAACTAAACAGGAAATTTTATTATACTAGAATAAATATTTATTTAATATTTTGTTTAATTAAACTATATTTATTTTGAGAATTTATTTACTTATAATTTACATGTATTTATAATTTTGAAGAATTTTTTTCAAAAATGTTGGATTTAAATTTATTGACATTTCAAATATTTATTTAATTAAGTAATTGTATTTATTTTAGAAATTTATTTATTAGAAAGATGAATGGATGGTTATATTAAAGGTGGAGCGGAAAACATTCCTGATTTGGATTTTTTTTCATTAAAACTCAATTAATTATATTAATTATAAGTGAGTGATATTTTAGTTAACAATACATACAAAGTTAAATTTTTAATTGAATTAATATTCCATTACCATTATTTTTTATTTAAATTGAATCCATTTACCAAATAGGATGAACTAGTTGGTTGAGGAGGATAATTAAAAAAAAATTGTCATACCATTCAAACTAGTCTTATTTAATTTTCATTTTTTTTTACTATAAAGATAAGTTTGTAATCTTACATATTTATCAATTAAAAAAAAACAATCATATCTATTACACCACTTATAAATTTTACACTTAAATCTTATTATGTATCCCTTAATCAAAACAATTTAATTCACATCCTTAAATCCACACAAATTTACTACTTCAAATTCATCTTCCTGTCCAAACAAAGTATAAAGGATAATGTAAACAAAAAAAAAAAACTAAATCTAAAATATTTAAAAATTCAAACGTAACATAGGAAAAAAATGGATAATTATTTTATACATTTTGTCACTCACTTCTATTTACTTACTAAAAAATTTTACTATTAAACCATAAATTATATTAGTTAATGATTAATCTAACATTTTATTTTATTGTGAGTTATTCCATTTAACCTCTCCAATCAATATATATATATATATATATATATATATATATATATATATATATATATATATATATATATATATAAATAAATATATAATATATTTTTATATTTTTTTTTTATATTTTTTTTTTTTTTTTTTTTTTTATTTTTTTTTTTTTGTTTAAATTATCATTTATACTTTGTTTGGAAAGGAAGATGAATTTGAAGTAGTAAATTTGTGTGGATTTAAGTATGTGAATTAAATTGTTTTGATTAAGGGATACATAATAAGATTTAAGTG
>Ga0099824_1007434_pt1 | contig 14510 bp, 7 predicted proteins | sample SiratrowhiteBW_FD_76837 | JGI IMG/M metagenome (GOLD analysis project Ga0099824, IMG submission 76837) | Root nodule microbial communities of legume samples collected from California, USA - Siratro white BW | ecosystem: Host-associated > Plants > Roots > Nodule | place: USA: California...
ACAACCTTCAAAAATTACATTGCATGCAGCAAAATGACGTCATACATGAAGGGAACATTACCTTACAATTGTCCAATACAATAGAATTGAACACACTAAAAATAGAAAAAAAAAGTATATTCTTAACAATAATTAAACACCCATAAAATATATAAAAAATTTCCTCTTATTCTATTATATTTTTGAAGTGCTTTGTCCAAATCGTGACTTCCTCTGCTTAGATCCTAGAAAAAATATGTGAAGGGGTCTGCCAGTTCATGTTCAAAAATATTTTATGGGTGTTTAATTATTGTTTAAATTATACTTTCTTTTTCTATTTTTTAGTGTACTCAATCCTATTGTATTGGACAATTGTAAGGTACTGTTCCATGACGTCATTTTGCTGCATGCAATGTAATTTTTGAAGGTTGTATGTTTCATACTAGGCTGGCAAAGCAATATAAAATAGTATTGCATGAAACGAGAAAAAATCTATAAATCATAATGAAGTATAACTGTGAGGTTTTTTCTTTTTTTAAAATTAATGTGGAAGTCGTGCTTCCTAGCACAACTTTTGATTGTCCAAAAAAAACTCTAAAAAGTCGTTTTTGCACACATGACTTTGTATAAGACAAAAAAAATTCTGCATACTGAAGTCGTGCTACCAAACACGACTTCTTCATTCTAAAACGTGCCTCCAAGCACAACTTATCCAATTGTGTAATTCTTTTAAAATTTGTCCATGTAATTTGCAGATAAATCTGCACCACTTTTATAAATAAGCTGAAGAACTATACCTAATTAAATAAATAAAAACACGTAAATATATATTTTTTTAAAATTAAGTGAGTTTTTTATTTTATATCTGTAAAAAATGTTTTTTTTTCTAATTACTTCTTCTCTTAATACTATATTATATTATTTTATTAAAGTTGAATGAAATATCAAATGACTAGCATGTGAATCGTTTAAAACATTCTTAAAATTGATAAATAAATCTTATTTATTTATATAAAATAAATATTAAAGAGTAAAAATAAGAATTTGAAATTTAGAGGAATGATAATTAAAGAAAAATACTGTGGAAGAGTTAAAACTAAAATTTCACACGTTTTAAGTTTAAAAACAATTGATTTTAAATTGTATAAAGAGATTTTTTTATTAAGACTACAATCAAAACTTTTATTGTGACTAAAAAAATTATTTAAATTAAAAATAAATAATATTTCTTAAGTTTTTGCACCATATATGATCATATATTGCCGAAATCTACATGAATAATAGCATATAATTAAGGTTATTTTGATATATATAGTCAATAACAATTAAATTTATTAAGATAGTCTCAAAATCAATTCAAAGATATTTTAAAAAATTAACCAGACAAAATAATTAATGATAACATTAATTTTAAATTAAGTTATTGAACCAACTATATTCTCAAAATTAATATAAGATTAATTATAATATATATTGCTTCATATTCAATTATAGATCTATCCTAAATCTATAAATATGATGGCTTGAGAATTATGCTTTAATAATATTTATTATTCTCAACTATTAAAGCAAATTTGAGGGAAGAATTTTTTTTAGGTACGATTTCTTTATCTTGGATCCAAGTAGGCAATTTTAAGTAGAGTGACGAGATCATCACGAAACTCTCTGGCCATACAAGAACAATTGGCGCCTAACGTGAGATTGAGAAGAACACTAAAAAAAAAAATGGTATTGATGAGGAATATGACCAACAAATTGTGAGAAATTAGTAGACACTTGATCAACCGAATACCTTACAAGGCACATGACATTACTCTTGGCTCTCCAAAAGAAAATGGCAAAGTTGAAGTAAAATAATGCATAAGAGATTAGTGCTTTAAAATAGTAGAATGAGAAGACAATGAAGAAGAAATGCTCTTGTTTTGTTATCATTGGCAAAGAGATGTTCTACGCTCGACCCCTATTGAGATGCACTTCTATAGAACGGATTGCATATGTCATGGACGAGCTGCACCCGGAGATATGTGGTTTATTCACAGGAGGTTGAACCATGACAACATGAGTCATTTGGACTAGATATTAGTGGCCAACCATGTTTAGTGATTATATTGATTACGTAAAAAAATGATCACAATGTCAGGAGTTTGGAAACATACTACACTTTAAACCTGAGAACCTACACCACATTAGCTCTCCTTAGTCTTTTGTCGTTTGGGGAATGGACATCATAAAACCATTTCCACCTGAAAAAAAGGTCAATGAAAATTCCTCTCAGTAGTCGTCAACTACTTCACCAAGTAGATCAAAGCAAAAACATTTAACCACTATCTCAACAAAAAATGTACAACACTTTGTATGAAGGAACATCGTATGTTGGTTTGACATTCCTCACACCATTATAACCAATAACAGACAACAATTTATGGATCATGGACTCATCAACTTTTATGTTGGTCTTGACATAAAACACATCACAAGTTTGGTTGAACACCCTTAAATTAACGGCCAAGTCGAGGCAGCTAACGAGGTTATCTTGAATGAATTAAAGAAACATTTGGGGTCGCCAAAGGAAGATAAATAGAGGAGCTTCTAAAACTCTTATTGGCATACAGACGCACACTCTAGTCTAACATATGAAACTGACATCATGATCATGATCCTGGTGGAGGTACCTTGGTGAGAAGACTCCTATTTGACATTAACATCAACAATAAGAACCTCGCCACCAACCTAGACTTGCTTAGTGAGTTGTGACATCGAGCTTGAATCAGGGAAGAGACATGTAAAATCAGAGCAACAAGGAGATATAACTCAAAAGTTAAACCAAGAAGCTTCTACCGAGGAGATCTTGTGTGACGGATGAGAAGTGAAGCTATAAATAATGACGACAAATTCTTGACAAACTGAGAAAGGACATTGCGGATGCATAGTGAAGTAAAGAATAAAATATATCAACTTGAGCACCTCTCAGGTAAACACATTTAAAATTTTATTTTAGTTGATGTTGTACAAACTTACATAAATGTGCACTCCTTCTTAGCTCGACCTTTTTTCCTTAAATAAGGTTTTAGCTGAGAAGATTTTAACAAGACATTTTGTATCCTCAGAGGTCATTATTGACCTCGACCAATTATGGTACTGAATAGGGCTTGAGGTCCAATAAAAAGGAAATTTTGATTTGTCCCATAATAAAAAAATCAACAACCTAAAGGCTCTACTATAATCTTAAAATAACACCCTTGAAAATTTTATAAGATGAGGTGTAAGATGCAAGAAGATATGTCCCTGGTTGACCGACCAGAGATAGCCAACTGACCGCATCGGTCGATCAAGTAATAAAGGAAGAGTTAAAGGGAGGATTTCAAGTTAAACATCTCACATATCAAGCAAAAGGCAACATTTAGGACTCGAAGAACACCCATCGTGAACTTGTTAAACAAGAAATGCACATATGCATTTATGAACATACAAACGTACCTATAGAGAAATTTGTATGGAGCATCTTCTCGACCATGACACACATTATCAATGACGTAGTAACGCTCCATGGAAACTATACCTATTTTGGCATCTTTATTTAGCATTGGTAAATTCGCCCAAAAAGACTCTATCATAGATGACCAACAATATTTAGAAAAGTATTTGGTCACTTAGGTATTCACCCTATTGTAGCCCGACGAAGTGGAAATGCACTTTCAGCCTGCTCTACGGCAAGGTCTTGAGCTTGGCCTAGAGCATCGATTTGACATACCCCTATCTTAGAGGCTAAACTAAGATGGCAACGGAAGACTCATTTCTAATAGGTACCCTCTTTAACATGCTTGAGGAGAATGACATGACTAACTTGGAAACAAACTCTCAGCACATAGTCACTACTCATGTTGATTATAAGAAGTTGGTGATCTTCACAAAAGAACCTGACACTATTTATAGAATTCGAGAGGCAAACAACTCAAACCACACTTCTCTCCCAAACCATTAGATCTTTTCACATCCAACGGTTGTAATGATTTCAAAAATGAATCACAGTGATGATGCTTCAGATCCCGATTCATACCAAGATTCTTCTAAACTCTTCAGGACATGTCATTCGAGTTTGGGTGGCTAGTGAGTAGATAGTTGAGTATATCTCTGCCAAATGACAAAACGACCAACAAAAATAAAAAAATTTTCTTGCAAATAAAACTCTTGAATAATGTTTTCGAGCTTAAGGGTCTAATGTACCATATATATTCAAGATCATATATGGTCAAAAGTTAAATAATTGAGGTCACCTTGATATGTCTAACTAATTGTAATAGAATTGATCATGATAGTCTCGGAATCAATATTGAAGATATCTTAAAAAACTGATGAGACAACATAATTAACAATAACGCTAATTCTAAATTAATTTTTATAAATTGACTATAGTGTTAAAACTAATATAATGTTAATTATAATATTTGTATTGATCCAAGCCTATCCATGTAGAGCCCAACAATTTTATAAATAAAATGACTTCGAGACAATTAAAAGTTATGTTTTGATAACATTTATGACGCTTAGGTTTCTAAAGGAAACTTGAACATCAAGGAGAGAACTAGAAGGGAGATTCTCTCTTACCATTCCTAATTTTCTTTCTTTGTTATCACCATAACAATCCTAAGGTGAGATAACAAATGTCCACCCTTATTATAATTTCAACAGTTGTTAATCAGTTACTAAAACAAAAAAAAAAAAATCAATTTCAATAAAATTAAAATTCAATTAATCATTTGGATGTCATATTTGTTCAGAGGTATGTTTTAGCTTGTTTAGGGAATCAAATTTAATACTATAATATTAAAAAAATGAAGTTGAAGGTATACCATATATTTGATTTGACCTAAATAGATATCCTTGACGCTGAGTAAGAAGATTAGGGTAATTAAGAGTCAAGATAACTCAGCTAAAGGAAACGTTGGATGATTTGAAAAACCAGTCCCGTGTTGGGTGTATGATTGATGCATGTCCCCTTGGAACCCTGCACATGTGCCTCCTATGTCGACCATTTACATTTGTTACGAGACACTTCCCTCCCTTTCTGTCTCTTATTCCCACTCATGTCCCACCACCACAACCATTTCCATCTCCTTCACCATAAATAAATCCCCGCATTTCTGCACCATTTCCTAGTCTACCCGTGTGTGCGCCTCAAAAATTTCATTCACTGCTTTCACCTCACACGCACACACTACAGACAATAATAACAATATTATTACACTTCCATTATTCTAAAGCAAGCACACGCACCCGCACGTGCGCTATGGCTTCTGCAACAACTGCAAATGACGCTGCTTCTGCTTCTTCCTTTGGATCTCCCTGCGGGGCATGCAAGTTCCTGCGAAGAAAATGTGCCGCAGACTGCATCTTTGCACCCTACTTTTGCTCCGAACAAGGAGCTGCTAGATTCGCAGCCATTCATAAGGTTTTCGGGGCTAGCAACGTTTCCAAGCTGCTCTTGCGTATACCAGATAACGATCGCTTTGAGGCAATGGTCACCATCGCTTACGAAGCCCAAGCTCGCATCAGAGACCCTGTTTACGGTTGTGTCTCCCATATATTCGCCTTGCAACAACAGGTACACTAATAGATTACAAATTACAATGTTTCTCTCTACATTTTCATGTTCTAGAAATATTACATGATTTTTGTTTTCAGCATTATTGAAAATGTACGAGACCCTAGCCTTCTAGAGAAAAGTAAAATACGCAAATGGGGATGTTGATGATAATAAAATCTTTTTTGAGGGAACTCAAAAATGTTTTCAGTATTGAAGCAAAAAGACGGTGAAAATTAGAAGGAAAAGTGATATATTTTGGTAGTATTTTTTTTTCCATAATTGATGAGACACTTAAAAAAAAAACTGGTTGTAATTTGGTTTGTCCTCTAGGAATATTCAACAGCAAGTCCAAAAATATGATTTTTTTTGGTTGAATTCACACAATTAGTTTTTGTCTTGGTTTATGTGTAGGTAGCAAGCTTGCAGGCACAGCTAGTGCAAATGAAGGCACAGCTGGATCAGAACCAGATGGTGTACAGGAACTTGGAGAATCATTGGTCCGAGAATGTTGGACAACCATTGAATCCATTTTGTCCCAATTCCATGAACAACCCTATTTCTCCTCAGAGCTCACTTGATTCAGTTGACTACAGTAGCAGTATGAATAATGGAATGAGCTTGCAAGATGTACAAAGTGGAGAGGATTTCTCATTCCAAGCTTGTTCTTGGAAAAGATCATATAACAATGACTTGGGTGAGCTGCAAGAATTGGCACTCAGGATGATGAGGAAGTGTGATTAGGCTAGCTATAAAGATAATCCTTAATTGTTTGCCTTTGTTTACTATAAAGGGACATTCCTTTGATGTTGAGGGGTGATAGATTTTTGCCTAGTGTTGTATATACTGACGAGATTAAACGTGTTGTCATATATGATAAGCCTGAACCAGCTAGCATTACAGGCTTTTCTACTTGTGGATTCAATGCAGAAGAAATCAAATTTTTGAATACTGCAAAGTCTTTCTTTCTCTTTCTCTTTCTCTTTCTCTCTGACTTGCTATATTGCATTATATTTTCTCAAATTAGTATAGTAATTAGCTTCCAGTGTTTAATGTACTTTAATTTGAAATGTGCACAATAATAAAGACACACCCTTGAACTACAAAACAGAAAGCCTACAAAATAATATTATTCATTGGTTTTCCTTTGAAGTTCATGAATGATGCTTACCTTTGAACTATGGTCCTTTCTTCTCCACCACTGTCCTTGCTGTGCAGAAGTCTAACTAAGCACTCTTGATACTCACAACTATTATAAAAAAATTTTAGCCACTCAAATAAATTTATATAAAATTCACGAGAAGCTAAAGGATTAAATAAGACATAAAATTTCTTATTTCTCTCTTACTACACATTAAAATATTAAGTAATCTTATTTTACCATAATAATTAAGACATTTTATTCCACATTATATGGTAGAGGTTAAAATATATACTATAGTTCAACATCAAAGTGTCTTGACATGTATCCACATGCTGTCCATAGAAAGCCAACACATTCAAACTTGTCACTATCTTAATGTCTTAATTAGTACTACAAATTTTGAAAGTATATATACTAGCTAGATGAAAGTTTTTTCTTTCAAAATTTCTTGAGGGAATCCCATTACGTATAGTTGTATTTCAATCTGTTTCTCTTGATGGATAAACACAAATAGACCTGCCTTGTCTGTCCTTATATTCCACGTTAGTTTATGCAGTCATATTCGCAAAAATTGGTAGTTGGAAAAAAAAGTACATAAGAATAACAATTTTGGGAACTACTTTTTTTTTTCACAAAGAAACGAAAAAGTAGCTAAGGGGTCCAAAAGGGATCATGCACGAGGCTTAATCATTACATTCAAGTCCGTTTGTCTGTAAAACTTCTCTACATGTTTATGTTGGCAAAAGTTGGAAATGATCAGTGACTTAAGTCAAAAGTTATCAAAGTGCTATGTTTCGATCCAAATACAATGTTTCCTTGGGTGTATTGATGAGACTTCCTTTTAACATTTTGCTTTGGAAAAAGAACGAATGTATATGTCCTTTTTCAGCGTTTTTTATTTCTCTTATCCTTTCTAACCACGTTACTTATGAAGAAAGCTTAAATATAACAATAAATATTATTTTTCAATTAAAGTTAGAATTTCATCTTAATAATTCACATAATAAAATATCTCATCAAATATTTATGTATAAGATGAAACTCTTTTAACAACATATAAACAATTTTTTTTCACAAGTACTTTTAGGAGAGAAATATTTAATAAGTGAAATGAATTTCTTTAAATATTAAAATTAGTTTATGTATAAGTTAATGTGCTAAAGTTTTTATGTAAATTTTTAAAACTTTTAATTTCTAACATATAAGCTGGTTAAAATTCGTTTATTCGTTTTATTTTATTTAAAAACTATTTAAATGTGTCCAAAGAATCATAAGTGTATTTTCTAATAATCGAAATTTTATCTCAAAAAATAATCTATCAAATGCTTATTTCTACTTTTTCGTATGTTGCCATGCATTCACTTTATGGTAGAAATTTATCGTTGTTCTAACAAGAACCCAAGAATAACAGCTCAGTTATTGAATCCCACTCTGTTAAGTGTGCACTAGCTGGTTACCAGATTAGTGTATTTTTTGTTTGGAATGTTTTATCAAGAATTAGGTTTATTCTTAGATAAATATTTTTGTAAAAGGGTTGAAATTAACTCGTTTTTGGAAATTTTCATAAATAGGTTTACCTAACATTGAGCGTGCTTTTCTAATAGTACCTAAACACTCATGATTTTGTACACAAATGAGTAGACAGAATGCGTCCTGAATTCAATGTATAGTCTACATCCCAAATTTGTTTCGCCCCACTCATGGAATCAAGGACACTTATATACAAAAATTACAGCTAAATTTAACATCTTTTACGCAGCTACAATAAATGATTGATGTTAACTCAATTTCTTCTTCTTCCTCAATATGGAAGTGAATACCACATGAAAAAAATTCAACTATTGACACTGCTTCTTTCTCATAACTCGTGGAAGAATAATACAGTAGAATTATGGATGACGATTAATTTTCGGGAAATAATACGAGAAAATCAAACGGGAAACAAGAAAAAGGGTTAAAAAGGGTGAATCTGGTGAGAGATCTTCTAGAGTTTTAGAGAAAAGTTCTAAGGAGGAGGAGGATCTAGTGTATAGGACCACCCAAAAAAATATTAAAGCAAGAGATGACAGAAAGACAGTGGACGAGGCCTTGCAGAAGGGGAAAATTTATCAAGAAAATCGAAGAAAGTGTCCCTTCAAGTCCTATGTGGATTCCCTTATGGAGATGGAGGGTTGGTCTGGATCCACAAACTTTAACAGTTTCTTGAAGGAGATAGTTCTACTAGAGAAGAGTGCAATAAGTATATGGAGGCAGTGATTATTAGCACTGTGCAAGATTTGGATCTATGAAGTGGGCCATGGATTATTTTTGGATAATTAGATGGTATTACCGCCCCAAGTCAGAGTCGTCGTTACAAGATATCGTCAATGGTATATTTTTATAAAAGATTCTTCTACGCTCAAGTTAGTAAAAATATAATAAAACGTGTTTAAAATATATAAGTAAAAATGTAATGAGATAGGTAACACTCTCTGTCTACTAAGGTGATATTTATTAGGATATATCATTCAAATATTACGAATCACCATCATACTCAATTTAACTAAAAACGAAGCATTACAAGGGTAACCAATAGTGGGTTGGGCCGTAATCAGTTTGGATGAACCTGGGCTGACTACATTATGCATAGTCCAACGATGGACCAACGATGGAGAACTTTCTTTGATATTGTTAAAATGAGAGGTAAAATATTGGGCAAGGTTGTGCAAGGAGAGGAAAAGATAATGTGGAAGACCACAAAGCAATTGATGCACAAGTGGTTCAAGAAAGAAGGAAAAGAGTTGAAATTTTGAATGGTTGAAAAGAAAATTGAAGATCACAATTGTTACTTGTAAGAAAGAGGTTGTTAATGTGTCTCGAGTGAACAACTTAATAAAATTAAATGTTAAGGAGAAAAGTTTTAAAAGATAATTTATTTTTATAAAGAATTTAAAATAGTTTATGATAAAATAAGTCATTTAGATAAACAAATTTAAAAGAAATTGAAATTTTAGAAATGTAAGAAATAATTTTGATTGTTTAAAATATAAATATTTCGATTTTACCTTAAAGTTTTAAATTTAAAATTCTTTTTTCCTTTTCCTTAATTCTTGCTCTTGAGTTCAAGTATTTAATATTGGTGAAGGTATTGTTATCTTTAGCTCATAGTCAAGATGTTTTCAATTCAATCTTGGTAAAGAGGTAATCTATTATATGTGTTAAGATAATGATTAATTAGTTTCAAATAGAGAGTATTATCCTTTTAGTGTTGATTGAGTTGTCTTACTGGCTCGGCCTCAATCAAAAGGTCATTGATTCATTTGGATTCATACTCATTTGAGGGACGATGTTTTAGATCGGTTTAATAGGTCACGGTTTCACTAATTTTTTTTTTTTTAAATTAGTGTTAATGAGTATTTTTTTCAAGTTTAAATAGATCATGGTTATTTTTAATAGAAATTGCATGAGTCATTCTTTTCATTAATATGTTATTATTATTATTTTCACAGCCAAACATAAATAAAATTAAAGGGAACACTTTAAAAGTGTTCTAACCCTTATATAATCTAGACTGTGGAGTTAAGCTACATTCATCTTATATACCTTTTCTAGGTATACATAATATCTAATTAATTGAACTCTACATGGGAAGCATATATTGGCACCATCAAATAATACAATACAATGTGTGTTCAATGCCCACCCAATTACAAAGACAGTAGAATAAGCAAGCACTGTACTGGTGATGTAGAGTAATCCCATACAAGGCTCCTGCACGCTCATATAATCCTTTGCTGCTCACAGGACCGGATTTAGTTCTCCGTCCCCAACTACTTGTGCCTGCAAAACAAACAATTTATGTTCTTCCCCGTTTATTAGTTAGATGAATGCTACACCCATTAACACTAAACATCCCTATAAAAGACTTTCACCAATCAATTAAGACAACCCACTAACACCAAAGATCCCTGTAAAAGACTTACACCAGTCAATTAAAACAAAACAAATGATTGAAGACACTTCACTAGAGAAAAATGTCAATCCGAATAAGAGAATGAAGTTCTCGACTTCTTATGCTTCAGCCATAGCCAACCCTTCAACTATGCTAAAGTAAATATTTCTTCAGCATCCACAACCCCACATTTAAACACCACCTTATTTCTTTGGTCCCATATCTCCGAAATTATAGCTATGTTTCACACCTTATTATCACTCAGCATTAGACTCGGTAAGTAGAAACACATAAAATGGAGAATGATGTTGTCGGGCCCGACTGACACAATCCCTACCCACTTCTCACAGAGATCCTAGACTTTTTGTGCCACCTTACAGGTAATGAAAAGGTGTTGGGAGGTTTCCACTTCTTCTAGACACAAAGGACACTGCATATTCACTCCTTACATTCCCCGTCTGACTAAGTTAGGCCTGGTTGGTAACCTATCCAATAACAACCTCCAAGCACGCACTATTATTGATGGTGCAATTTTTAGATTCCATAAAAGCTGAAATACCTCCGAAGTATGCATTTAATCCTCCTTATTCAAAACACTATATCCAGACTTAATCGTATACTCGAGTTGATCATCACCTACCCACATCAACCTATCCTAATCTTCCACATTCCAATGAATTTTTGAAATCATTACCAACATTTGTTCTTCTATGGGCTTCTCCCATTCAATCGTCTCCCTACACTGACGAAAATTTCAGGCATGACATCCTCTACTCCTGATTTCCCCCTATCCGCAAGGTCCTTCACCATGTTTTCTTTATCCTGAGAGATAGCATACAACCTTGAAAATTTGTCTTTCAGTATTTAGTCATCTACCCACCTATCTTTCCAAAACTTAACATGCCTCCCGTCACCTAAAGACCAGTGTAGTTTATATTCAAACCAATCCCCTTACAATCCCTTATTACTAATCCAGCACAAACCCTTCCACCATTGGGATTGTTTCCTATAGACTAGAGTAACATCCAAACTTCTCCAGGTTTCATACCTTGCTTCCAAAATATTTCTCCAAAGTCCCTCCTCTGACATTACCAACCTCCATTTCCACTTAGTTATAAGTGCTTCATTAAAATACCCAATTTCCTTAATACTCAAGCCACCAACTGCTATGGGACTGCATATCTTTTGCCATTTCATCCAAGCAATCTTTCTACTTTCATAACCCCAACCCGAAAGAAACTTTGCTTGGATTTTCCTAATCTGATTGGGCACAACCACAAGTGCTCTAAAGAAGGAGAGGTAGAACAGTGGAAGAGAAGTGATGACTGTCTTAATAAGACATATCCTACCTGCCACCGATAGCAATCTATCCTTCCATCTAGAGAGCCTATACCTAATTTTGGAGACAACAGGGTTCCAAAACTCAGCTCTCATAAGATTACCTCCGATAGTCATCCCAAGGTATTTAAATGGTAATTCCATCCGCCTGCAGTTAAGACATCTATAGTACACTAATTTATGTAATTGTGAAATTCCCACAAACCCACACTCTTATGAAAATTGATCCTAAGCCTTGACACCATCTCAAATGATCTCAAAATTGCTTTGATAGTCAAGACATTGTTATATGAGGGTGTACAAAAGACGATTGTATCATCTGCAAATTGTAGTACATCTACTTGCACTCTCGGTAATCCCACCTCAAACCCATTAAACATTCTAGCTCTTTTGGCCTCCCTCACCATCCCTATTAGACCCTCTGCTACTATAAGGAAAAGGAATGGCACCAACGAGTCTCCTTGCCTAAGCGCTCTTTTCGGTTTAAATTCCTTCGTAGGGCTACCATTCACCAGTACCAATATTGTGGCTGACTCCATACACGCTCTGATCCATTTTACCCACCTACGGTTAAACCTTAACCTCCCCATCATATAATATAGGAACTTCCAATCCACCGAATCATATGTTTTTTCAAAGTCTACTTTCACAAGCATTCCACTCTTCTTTTCCTTCTTGAGAAAGTCCACAGTCTCATTTGCTACCAAAATACTATCTAGCATACCCCTCCCACTCAGGAACACAAATTGATTCACATCAATAACATTAGGTAACACTTTCTTAAGCCTATTCGCCAAGATCTTAAAAAGAATTTTGTACACGCAACCCACAAGTGAAATTGGCCTAAACTCATTTATATTTGACAGGTTGTCCTTTTTAGGTACCGAAGTTATAAACGAGGCATTACAACCTCTCGGTACAAAGCCCGTACTTTGAAAGCTAACTATAGCTATAACAATATCCCTTCCGATAATCTCCCAATTACTTTTCACAAAAGAGAAATTAAAATTGTTTGGACCAGGGCACTTCGAGCTCCCGCATTGGCTTATAGCTTGTAAAACTTCCGTCTCAGATATAATACTGCACAAAAAATCATTATCAACATCTGAGATGATCTTAAAGCACACACCATCCAAGTTTAACTTGATCCCCGGTCTTACATCAAATCTACTCTTAAAATATTGTTTCACATGATCTTTGACACTCATCACATCTTCACACCAGACGCCATTAATTCGGAGTCCCACAACATCGTTCCTCGCTCTTCTCCACCTCAATCTAGAGGGGACAAAATCTGGAATTAGTATCCCCACTCTTCAGTCACTCAATTCTTGATTTCTGCTTGAGCATAACTACTTCTCTTTCCTCCATACTTCTCAGTTGGCCTAACAAATCCATCCGATTAACTCTCATATTCTAAAAGGGTGTCATCGTCATCACACTTATCTAATCCCTCTATCTAAGCAACCAAAGATTTTTTTCTTCCTATTTGTGTTATTGACGACTTTCTTATTTCAACTTTTGATCTTTGTTTTCAACCGTTTTAACTTGTTCTTAATGCCTTCCAAACTCATACCACGTGAGGTGGAAGTATCCTATGTTTTCCTAACCACTTCTTTGAATCAATGTTGCCACACATCAAATAAGATCAATAATAATAATAATTATTATTATTATTATTATTATTATTAATAAGATCAATAATACTTTTGAATTGATATTAAACACATTTGCTTTTATTGACATCGTTTGAGTTGTTTTAATTTTTTTTATCAATAATAAATAATTTTATAAATAGGAAAAAAAAAGTTACCTCAATTTATATAAACATAAAAAATAAAGATAAAAAAACACCTACCAACAATAATGGTCAAAGAAATCATATACTGAACAATTTTTATTTTATTTTATTATTTTGCAAGAAGCGCTAACTCTTTTCTTAGTTGTCTCCGACATAAGATTTTCTTTATTTATTTTTATTAAACATCAAATAAAAATTTATTAAATTATTAATGAGATCGGTAAGAAAGATAATGTTAAGGAGAATAGAGACTGGTTCGTATACTTGAATTACTAAATATTGATTAATATTTAAATAATATGTTTTTAGTCATTGAAATATTTCATCTAAATAATAAAAATAAATTATATTATCTAAATAAAGTATTAGAAAATAAAATAATTTAAAGTTAATATAAAATTCTTTATTTAAAGATATTTGAAGACAAAAGTTGTAGCTCTCTTATCTTATATATTTTTTTAACTTATCTAATTTTATACCATCAGAAACTCCAACTTTCATTCATGATCATATTATTAGGAGTAGATAAAAAAAAAAAAAAAAATAAAAAAAATAAAAAAGAAAAAAACAAAAAAAAAGATCATAAAAAATTAAAAATAAAAAATAAAATTTTTACACTAAAAAAAAATATTTTTTTTTTTTTTTTTTAATTTTATATTTCCTTTTTTTTTTTTCTTTTCTCTAATTATATTCCTCTTTTTTTTTTTTTTTTTATCTACTCCTAATAATATGATCA
>Ga0099824_1007438_pt1 | contig 14504 bp, 8 predicted proteins | sample SiratrowhiteBW_FD_76837 | JGI IMG/M metagenome (GOLD analysis project Ga0099824, IMG submission 76837) | Root nodule microbial communities of legume samples collected from California, USA - Siratro white BW | ecosystem: Host-associated > Plants > Roots > Nodule | place: USA: California...
ATATATATATAGATATATATATATATATATATATATATATATATATATATATATATATATATATATATATATATATATATATATCCTTGTTCAATCTATATTGTAATTTTTAAAACCATTGATAATTTGTGTAACTAGCACCATCTTTATTTCATTAACAATGCTTCAAAACTTCGGATTTATCAACCATTTGTTATATATATAGTACATTTATTTTTTTAATTCAACATTAACAATATTCATTTTATCATTTTCTGTAAGAAATATATTGGCATTCCTGACTATCATTTTAATAAATTTATTCTAATGTGTTTATCTAAAGCATGAAAGTGTTAACAAATGAATAATAGTCCTAATTTTCAATTTCCAAATTCTAATATTTATAATAATAAATCAAAATTAAAATACACGCCACCCTCAAGATCTAAAAATTAAGTTAAAACTAGTTTAGATTTTTTTTTTCTCTCGTTATCTTAAACTACTCTCTTGTATCGTCATACGTGAATTTGTTTCAAATTAACGAGTGATTGCCATCCAGTTCTAAATATATTTAAAAAACAACTTTAGAGGGAAATAAAAAATGAAAATAATTTTTAATAGAGTATTGTTTTAATGGGAAGTGAAACATCTAGAAAGATTAATGACTTAAACATTTAATTTTGAAATTATATTTAAAGATTAGTGGTTATATACTGTGTGTTTAAAACACTTTTATCTTGTCAATTAATTAAAAAAACATTAGAGATATAATTTTTAATTTTGAAAGAAAAATTCATAAATTTATCATATATATATATATACTGATTTATACTTAAATAATAATTGTGATATAAAAATTCTGGTGAAAAAAAAAAAAACTCTTATATTTAATCCATCCTTTTCTAAACGGAAGATTGTGGGCAGTGTGGCAGCACAAATTCTAATTCTCACAACGCCGGTTGGAAGCAAAAAAACTGTTTGGACTAAAAAGTTTGAAAGAACTACAAATTTCATAATTGAAATGCCCACACGCAACTCATCAATACAAAAAGAGTCAAATGATTGGCAATTTCTTTGCACGAGAGCAACATATTAATTGGACATATTATGAGAATAATCTTTCTAAACTTAATATATTAAAATAAATAAATAAATAGTTAGATAAAAGGAAAAATATTTCTCACCAAACCCCTTTTACAACCCACTGCCATTAACTGAAAATATTAGAGTCAACAGCAGCTAGCAGCTCCCTGCACTGCACCACTTTAACGTCAGAATGAGGAATTTCATGTTCATTGAGTTGCACTTAAACATGTAACAACGCTCCTAGTTACTCATCATAGTCTATGTTCCACACATTCAGTTGCATCCCTTTTCCACTCCAAAAACTAAATCCAAAAAAATGTTGTGTCCCCTAGTATGACTGGTTCAAAGCAATGCCCCTTGACTTGCGTTAAAGATCCCAACAAGGATTCGGTTGGGTTATAAATACTTGCATTGCATGCATATGAAACATTGCCAACTTACTCATCATGATCAACCTTCCACTTCTCTTCCTCTCTTGTTTCCTATTTCATCATTTTCATGGCATCTCATGCAACACTAACACAGACACAGATGCCCTTCTTTCTTTCAAATCTCAACTCACTGACCCTAAAAATGCTCTCTCTGGGTGGTCAGCACACACCAGTCACTGCAGCTGGTACGGTGTGACATGCTCCAAAGTGGGAAAGAGGGTCCAATCTCTGAATCTAGCAGGACTTTCCCTCTCTGGCAGACTGCCCCCTCAGCTTTCCAACCTCACTTTCCTACACTCACTTGACCTTTCCAACAACAATTTTCATGGCCAAATTCCCATAGACTTGGCTCATCTCTCTTCTCTTAAGAATCTTTCCTTGGCAAATACCGGTTTGGAGGGTGAGATCCCAACTGAACTTGGTAATCTTCGCAATCTTTCCTACCTTCAAATCTCGGAAAACCATTTCTCTGGCCGCTTTCCCATTTCTATCTTCAACCTGTCTTCCTTAGTCTTTTTATCCGTCACAAACAACAGTCTTACGGGTAAGTTACCACAAAATTTTGGCCATCTTCTTCCAAATTTAGAGAAGCTATATCTTGCAACCAATATGTTTGAAGGGGTAATTCCCAATTCCATATCCAATGCCTCACATCTTCAAGAGATTGACCTTGCTAACAATAACTTTACTGGACCCATACCTCTATTCTACAACTTAAAAAACCTTACCCGACTCGTTCTTGGTAATAATTATCTCTCTTCCACAACCTCTTTAAATTTTCAGTTCTTTAATTCTCTCAGAAACTCCACCCAGTTACAAATTCTCATGGTCAATGATAACCATTTGGCTGGGGCCCTTCCAGGCTCTGTTGCTAATCTTTCCCGGAATCTCCAACATTTCTGTGTAGCTAATAATTTTCTTACTGGTACCATTCCTCAAGGAATGAACAAATTCCAAAATCTCATATCCTTGTCTTTTGAAAACAATTCTTTCACTGGAGAGTTACCATCAGAAATAGGAGAAATACATAGTCTTCAGCAACTTGTGATACACAGCAATAGATTGACCGGGAATATTCCAGACATTTTTGGCAATCTCACAAATCTCTATATCCTTACAATGGCAAATAACCAGCTCTCGGGTAGAATTCATCAAAGTATTGGACAATGCACGAGATTAAGTTTTCTTGACTTGAGAATGAATAGACTTGGTGAGACCATACCAAAGGAGATTTTTCAGCTTTCTGGCTTAATAGCCTTGTATTTATCAGGAAACTCTCTGCAGGGTCCGCTTCCTCCTAAGGTCGCCACCATGAAACACCTTGAGACCATCGATATTTCTGACAACCACTTGTCAGGCAACATTTCTGAGGAAATAGAGGACTGCTTTAGCTTGAAGTGGGTAATGATGGCAAGAAACAAATTCAATGGTTCGATCCCAACTAAAATTGGGAATTTAGCATCCCTTGAGACTTTGGATTTATCATCAAACAGTCTCACTGGTCCTATTCCTGAAAGTTTAGTAAAGCTCGAGTACATACAGAAATTAAATTTGTCTTTCAACCATTTGGAAGGAGAGGTTCCTATGAAAGGTCTTTTTACGAACCTTACCAAGTTTGATCTTCAAGGTAACAATCAACTCTGTAGCCTTAACAAGGAAATTGTCCAGAATTTTGGAGTACCCCTATGTGTTGTTGGCAAAAAGAAAAGAAGTATTTTACTCCCTATCATACTTGTAATTGTTGGTGCTACTGCTTTGTTCATAATACTCTTTCTGTTTTGGACACTGAAGAAGAAAAGAAAGGAGAGGAAAACCAGTGTGCCATCTGACCCTTTCAGGGGGTTGCCTCAAAAAATATCTTATGGTGATATTCGGATAGCTACAAACAATTTTGCAGCTGAAAACCTGATTGGAAAAGGAAGCTTTGGCTCTGTTTATAAGGGTGTTTTCAGCTTCAGCACCGGAGAAACTGCCATCCTCGCTGTCAAAGTCTTGGACCTGCAACAAAGCAAAGCGTCTAAGAGTTTCAATGCGGAATGTGAAGCTTTGAAAAATGTTAGGCATCGGAACCTTGTGAAGGTTATCACTTCTTGCTCCAGCCTTGATTATAATGGGGAGGAATTTAAGGCCCTTATCATGCATTTCATGCCCAATGACAACTTGGACATGAAAATACACCCAGGAGATGAAGAGTCAGGATCCCTTCTAACCTTGATGCAAAGATTGAGCATTGCCATTGATGTTGCTTCTGCTGTGGAGTACCTGCACCATGACTGCCATCCACCAATACTGCATTGTGATCTGAAACCTGCCAATGTCCTTCTAGATGAAAATATGACTGCACATGTAGTAGATTTTGGATTGGCAACGTTTCTGTGTCAAAACACATCAAAGAAGCAGAGTAGCACATTGGGACTGAAAGGATCAATTGGCTACATTGCCCCAGGTACACTTTAACACTTTACCTGACATGCAGGCTCTTATATGTGGCTCTAATAATACTAGTGTGATATGTTTCAGAATATGGTTTTGGAAGCAAGGCTTCAACTGAGGGCGATGTGTACAGTTTTGGGATCCTACTGCTAGAGATGTTCACAGCCAAAAGACCAACTGATGAAATGTTCAAAGAAGGATTAAGCCTCATCAAATTTGTGTCGGCTATGGATGAGAATGAAGTAGTGTTGATGGGTGCTGATCGAAGGCTGATTGAAGATTATGGATATTCAACACAAAGCTCAAACACTGATGATCATAGCAGTGGCTTTGGCAGCAACACACATTGGATGCGTAAAGCTGAGGAGTGTATCGCTGATGTGATAAGAGTTGGTCTGAGTTGCACAGCAGATCAACCCAAAGAACGATGGAGCATGAGAGAGGCCTTATCAAAATTGCAAGCTATTAAGCACTCTGTGCTGCCTTTGATCCAATCACTGTAGCAATCCATAGCTAGCCAAAACACATGACTATGTGGCCCAAAAAACAAAATTTAGCAGAGTTAGATGCATAAGTATTTAATAAAAAAGTGACTTGCTTATAAAAAATGAAGCAAGACTTTAAAAAATGAATCGCGGTTCATATGATTTGCACTAGTAGAGGAGTACTTCTATTAATTGGTTTTGGATTTTAGGTTAGTTTTCATATTTAAGACTTCAATTAAAGCGCCTACTTGTGTTAGTAATTTTCTACCTGCATAATATGTGGGATCTGGTTGGAAAAAGATTGGTCTTGTAAGTTTAACTTCATTTTGAATAAGAAATTTTGTATTTTTTTCACATGGAACTACGAGCATTTTTTATTTTCTTTCAGAAATTGCTAAGTTTCATTAGAATGATCTTAAAATTTGTGAATAATTTGTGATTACGATAATTTTGAGTTAAATTTAAATTTTACATAAGTACTATACATTCAATTTAATTTAGATGTAGCAATAATTTGGTTTTAATTTGGGTTTGGCATTTTAAATATAATGTGATCTGTTAGGATTAATTAGGTGAGTATACTCGGCATACTAGACCAAAAAAAGCATTAGTTAGGTTGGAGAATAGTCAATGCAGAGAAGGTGATAAAATTTCACTTTCTATATGTAGTTAGTTAGAAAGTATCTAAAGTAAAAGATAAGAAAACATGTGAAATTTAAATTAAAACCTAATTCTGACTACATTTTTAAGTGATATTCTTAAACCTTGTGATTGGTAAAGCTTACCTGCAACTAAACTTATCAATTTGGCCTACCCCACAAGATTTGTCTCTCACTTACATGGATCAAAGTTAAAAATTCACATAAATAACAACTCATAATACCAAGATGTCTACAAAAACTTTATAGGTTACAGTAGACTCAGAGACTCTAATCTTAACTCACATGGATTAAAGTTAACAAAGTTCACATGACAAAATTATTAGGTCAAAATATCCACAAAACCCTATGGATCACGACCAACCAATGAGCCAATATTTTTTAAAATAAAAAAAAAATATTTAAAAATGAGAATTTCAAAAATCATTTACTTAAAAAAATATACACATAAGAAAAGGTTAATTTGTTCCAATTTTTAATTATTCACAATATAATCTAGTTTAAATAGTTAATATTAACATCACAATCAAACTTACTTAATTACAAGTCCCAAAATCACAACAAAGAAAAAACTTATATTTCTAGATATTAACTTCTTATTTTTATATAATAACAAAAATTAAAAAGAAGATGTAATAATATTAAATAAAATTATAATATTAAGATCGAACATAAACTAGAAGGTCATTTGTAACGTTCCCAAATTATTCTACTTTTTATAGAAAATTTTAAACAACATTTTGAATTAATTGAATAAACACACAGTACTCTTAAAATTATTTACCTAAACTCTAAAATCAAATGATGTAAAAAATTTGTTTGACTAAAATAACATAATATTTTCATATATTAATATTAGATAAAAATTATAACCTTCTTCACATAAAATATTAAATGACAATTATTTTTCCCAAACAGCTAGATAAGTTTCAAAATATAAATATTATTCAATTTGTAAAAAACTTAATTGACCAATAACATAATATAAATATTAAGGATTTAGTTAGAGACTAAATTGTAATTATTAAAAGCTCCGAGACTAATGTACAAATAATAAAAATCAATTAACAATAATGTAAAATATTTACAATTACAAAAAAAAAAGTATTTGTAGATCAAACAAGTCCGTTTTTATTTTTGCTCTAACCCGTTTTATGTAGACATTTTAAGTATTAAAACTTTTTCCCACCTACCTACTCATTTAGTAAATAAATAACCTGTTGTATGCAGAGAGTTTAAGTATTAAAACTTTTTTCCACCCACTCATTTAGTAAATAAATAAAAATAGACTTGTTTTAGGAATAAACTTAAATAAAACGAAGATCATAAGTCAACTCTGCAAGTCTACCTACAACCCATATTCATCTCAGAATTATTTATAATTTTTTGAAAAATTAGCAACTTACAATATTTAAAAAGATATCAGATTAAGTGTACGTTTGATTGAATCATGTACTATTTAAAAGAATGAATTATTATAAATAAAATTTATTTGATTGCATTAATTTAGAAAAATAAATTTGAGAAGATTTTCAGTATGGTAGCCTATAGAGAGATTTAAAGAAATGAAATTAAAAATTAAGAAACAAGAGTTAGAAATTACAAATATCCTTGACCGGTTAGTAATTTCATAATTATATCAATTAAAAAAAAAATCTATAACATCTATCAAATCATTTTCAAACTTTCACATATTTTTTTTAATTTTTTTCAAATCTTATCATCTATACATTAATCCAAACAACCTTATCATCCATACACAATCCCCTCAAATTCATTCTCTCAAATTCACTCCTCAAACCAAACAAAGTCTATCCATTAATCTGAACAACCTTATCATCCACACACAATCCACTCAAATTCATTCCCTCAAATACATTCTTCCAACCAAACAAATAACAAAATACAATTTTTTTTACACTTTACAACAAATTTATTCATTCACTCAAATCCACCCGAGCAACTATTTTCTACTCCAATCCACTCCTCAAAATATGCAACTTTTTTTTACACATTGCAACAAGTTCGTAAAAATTCCTTGGGATAAAAATGAGGGATGAATATATCTTATCATATAATCCATTCCAGTAGCTACATTTACTCAACTATTCTTTTACTATATTATATGCTTATAGAAAATCTATTTTTAAGCGCACTTTTGTTTAAATTTATAATTTAAAGAGACTGTTTCTTTTAGATAATTTTGAATTTTGAAAAAAAATGACAAACCTTAGAACTATATCATTGAAGAAAAAATTCATAAATTTGTAAATCTTTAAATTATTTATAAAAAAATTGTAAGACACTTAAAAAAATAGTTAAAGTGACTATTTTTTAAAATTTTTGTAATACCTATGTGTCCAGAAATCATAAAAGTTAACCTCTTAACAATTAGAATATTCCTAGTAATGTTTTGTAAACAGTGACAAAAGTAATTTAATAAATACAAAAGGTTAATATAACATTTTTCGAACAATTAAAATATGTAATTTAACTTATAAGAGGTGCTAATATGGCATTTTTAAAGAACTAATTAACATTGATAAAGAAATTCATCAACAATATTTTCGTTAGAGATAAGATGTGGAGGCACATGGAAGAGCAGAAAATGAGTGGAAAAATGGTGGTGCTTGATATTTTGGGAGGGAGAGGGAGAAGGGTGAAGAGGTACGTAGTTGACATAGTCAAAGTTGGATGTATGTCTTTTCCGACAAGTTGGGTCAGGAGGCAAGGACCCCACAAGAAACAACCGCATGGCATTGATTCATACACAGGGTGGTAGAGATAAGTAACATCATGACGTTTCCATGAACGAAGAATTTTAAAGCTGCAAGGAGTCCTCATAACCTAACCAGAAACACAGGTTCTTCACCACAGGTTTTTCAGTATATAACAAACCGTCCTCAACAATAGGACTCAGGGCCTATAGCTATCCAAATATGCAATATTACATAATAATATTACCCCATTTGAAATGAACACTAGAGCAGGAAATGCTAATTAATTTACATTTGGTTGAAACCTGAGCAAGACCATCTCAGAATTGGCCCTTGATGATGCAACCGTTGGGCTGCTATTGCTACTGCTATCAGACAATGAAACAAGCGTTTTCTGCAACACCCCAGATGGAGATGACACCATTGTTCCCAGAGGACTGTGAGATTCAACACGTGTAGTGGCTGGTGAGGTTGTGTTGGAGGTTGCTTCATTGATGGTGCCAGGGACTGTGCTTGACCTGAGAACTTCAGCTAGAGGACCCCCAAGTGTTGAAGCCACCCAAGGTGCTGGGTTGAGCCAGTTTGAGAGAGAGATTTTGGTATCAGTGTGTGTGTTTGCAATAGGCTCCATTAGGCCCAACCCTATGTTAACATTTCCTAAATCTTCATTCACAGCACCACCCCCCTTTGATAGATCAAGAGAAGAAAGAGATAATTTACCAATTGATGCAGCAGAGTTCTTGGTGGTGGCGGCTGCTGCATTGTTTTCACCAGTTTCTGTGTTGGACCAAGCATCAATGAATCCCCTTGTCTTCTCTGGTTGGAGATTTTCCATGGGAACAATCAGAGGATTCAGGAAAGGATGGCGTCTGTTGTGTGGATCCAGTCCAGTGTTGTATAGTGCAAATGAATTCAGATACTGAGGCTGGCTGTTGTTACAACAATTCTCGCTGCTCAGTCCAACTTTGTTATGCATCAGAGACTGCCATTCTGAGTCGGAAGCACCCAGGGAAATAGGGTCTCCATTCAGCATCCAGTCCAAACCCCTATTACGTTCAATTCACTAGATCAGTAACAGAGTACCACCGAAGTTATCACAACATATCACACAAAAATAGAAAAGCATTCCCTCCTACTATTAGAACAAAAATCCAATATTTCAAATTTTTCAACAGAGTTTAATGAGAGTCCAGGTAAAACAAAATGTACAAGGCCTTGGGAAAATTTTCAGTTATGTTGAATTGTTCTTTATGTTTTTGACTAAAGAAACAAAAGATCCGACAAGGGAAAACATGTTCAGGGAAGCAGAATTGAAATCAGATCCCAAACCGAGAAATAAAGACAGTATATTCAAACTTGGAACTCACCTGGGCTCCTTATTTGCAGAAACAGAAGCCATGGAGTCAAAATTTGCAGCTTTGAGACTAAAGTTAGCAAGAGAGAGGGGAGATTCAAGGTATGGCGGAGCGTTGGAAGAGCCAATAAAATGAGGTGAAGATCCATGTTTTCTAGATGTGGGGTTAGAAACAGCCACGGTAACATCAGGTATAGAAGGAAAAGGATTACACTCATGGCGAGGCCTCTTGATTTGGTGGGTATTGTTGGTGATGCTAGTGGGAGTGGGGGTCTTGGTGTTAACTTCCACAGGCTTTCTTGAACGGGGACGCCCTCTATGCATATGGCGCTCGCAGTACTTGTGGTTTGGAGCCACATCTCGTGAACATCTCCATTTTTTACCATCTGTTCTTCTACACCTACCTGGCTCCGGGTCAGTGCTACTAGCCAACCTCAGATTGAAACCACCATCCACTGTGAAAATAGAAATAAATTAAAAAAACAAAAGGGAATGCAAAGTTCAAGAAACAGTGAAAGAAGCCCCCATGTCATGAAAAGGGCCACAGTGATTTGAACAAAAAAAGGTGAAGTCTTTGAGACAAATACAAAGAGTGGTCGAGAGAGGGCAGACAGAAGAAAGACACAAACTTTAGATGGGAATGGACTCAAAAGGAAGAAAAAGGCAGGGGAACATGCTGTTGTCTTGTGTTTGTGCGTGAAGTATGAGAATGAGTAGAAAATAAGAAATTAAGAGGCAGGAGAAAGCAAAGGGTCATTCATACTGCAGGCAGAGCGAGAAGAGGGTGTGAGTGAAGTGTGGATGAGGAGATCAGGTGGAACAGGAACAGAAGCCATCATGTACTTGTATATCATGGCTTGTCTTTCAAGCTCCCTCCATTGTGCACTTGTGAAAGGAAACCCCAACGAAGCCGCCATCCCACCTGCTGTAACACACAACCAAGACACAACACAAGTATGTTCAGAGTGTTAGACAGGACAGAAACCCCAACGCCCACACTCTCTCTCTCTCTCTTTTGACCCACCTTTACTTTCTTTTTATTCTAGTAAAAAGATGCAATCTTTGGGATGTATTAGTGAGATAGATGCAATGAAACGGAAGCTTAGCACACAGAGCAGTGAGGGGGACCAAGTAATTAAAACACAAACCTGAGGGTTTGAAGGAAGAGGAGGTGGTGGTGGGAGAAGTATAAGGAGAAATGTCAAAAGGCTGCAAAGTCCTTACAGGTGCAGGAGCACCACAGCCACCATCAATAGCAGGAGCGAGAACAGAAGCTCCACTAACAAGGTTTATATGATTAGTAAAAGACGTGTAAGCCGTGGGACCATCGCCATCACCAGCACAGGAATCATTATCAAAGGGTGATGAGAATGGACGGTGGTGATGATTATGATGCGCCATCATCGTCATCTTATTATGGAATAATGCTTCAGGGCTCTGCACTTTCACATCCAACCCAACAACGCTACCACCACTGTTGTTGCTGCTGCTTCTTTTTCTCGTGTGGGGAACACCAAACTCGCCCATTACTCATAGGATGATTAAGTTAAGATAAGCTAAATTAAATTAAAACCAAGCAGTTTTGCTGAAAATCGGGAACCGCTTTGCCATGAAGGAAAAAAAGAATAAGAAAAGCCCCTTTTGAGGTAAGAGAGGAAAGTGCTGTTTATGGCATTGGGATGTCTTGTGTTGGGCTGTGCCTATCTATCTATCTAAACAGTAAATGATAGAGTGAAGATAATAAAAATAAAATAAAAAATGGTACCCCTCTGGTGCCAGGTGTTGTAATGGAGAAAGAGTGAGGTTGATGTGGGATTTATGATTGAGTTATGGGTTGCCGCCATTCTCGGCCTTTGCTTTGCTTCCATGCTTCCAACATTCGCACCACACGCTAGCAGACAAATTAGTAAAAAGGTGACCAGTTTTTGTTTCTTTCTTTTCACCCTTTCTCTCTCTTTCTTGTCCGTTTATAAGTTTTTATCTATCATCATTATTGTGGTATCTATCCCTTTCTGCATGTATGGCTAGACCCCGCTCGAGATACTCTTATCCCACATCGAGTTTATTGGTATTGGGAACCAGGCAACCACACAACAAGATAACAAACACACCCTACACCTACACACACTACACTTTCCCCACTCTCCCCTACCCTATAACGCCCACCGTTTTCCTTTTTTTCACACCCATTCCCTCTCCTCACCCCCATCTTCTTTAATCATCATTAATTCTCTTCAAAAACCATTTTCATCTTTTATCAGTTCCACCCTTCATTCAAATCTTCATTTTCCTCTTTATTAAAACATATTTTACTCATCAAAGTCTTTTTGGGGAAGTGCCAACCTTTTGTTTACCCCGTATATACCAGCCACGTTTCCATTAACAGCTCTCTTGCACCAGAGTGAGGAGGACACGAGCAAATTCTAAAGTCACGGTTCTACTACATTCCAATTCCCAAATACGTGTAAGAAGAATTCGATGATCAACGTTTTCATTAAACAATTATGCATATCAATAATCAAGGTTGCTGCCAGAGCTTTCTTCGAGATTCTTGCCACAAGTGTCATTCTCCCTCCTAGACCCTAATAAACATTTTCGTGTCGCTAGGTGAAGTCTATGTCTAATGTTTGACTTCTCAATTAATTATTTTGTTCTTGAAACACTTGCTATAGCATGGTGACGTGGGACAGCCACATGGGTATTCATGAAATGAAAGAGAATATATTGGTACAAAAATCTTAGCATAAAAATTATGTACTAAAGAAAAATGAAAAAAGGAATGGGAGAGTATGGGTGTATGAGTTAAAGGTTAATGAATGCGAAATGACAAAAAGAAGAAAATGTGATAAAATAAAATATAAGTGATCTCAGGCTACAAAATATTTATCTTAGCCTGTGAAAATGCATTCAATAAGGTAAATGGTATGTTACTATGATCTTGAATATTTGGATCAAATGACTTGAGATGGTGGTAACTTAATTAATTATCTGAATTCAAGTCTTAAATATACAATTGTGTTAAAATAAATCTGTCTATGACATTTGTGTATTAATATATACTGTATTAATACATTTGTGTATGACATTGGCTCATTTGCCATAAGATTCAAGAGTTAAAATAAAGATTTGTTTTAACTAATATGTGTTATTATTTTCATTTTTTGTCCGGAAAGTAACCCTGATTACATTGGATAGAAGTATAAATAATAGTTTTTTTTTTTTTAACATTTAGCTCAACTAATAATATTGGGAGTTGAATAAATTGAAAGCAATCAAATCATTTAGACACCTAAATAGAATTTATAAAAGTTTCATTTCCATTACAAAACAGATAGTCTAATTTACCTTGTTTTATTTAGTCAAACATTTTTAATGAATGAATTTAAAATGATAAAACTATTAGATATAATTACTCAAATATTTTTCTTTAATAGCATTAAGTCCATCTCAATAACATGTTAATTTTGTATACATTATACAAGTTATGAGAACGAAAGTCCAATTGAGCACAAGAGCAATTTGAGTTTTGAGTTTTTTATTTATTTATTTCAAATTACTGTTTAATTTAAAATAAAATAAAATGTGTTAAAGAATATAATATTAATAATACTACTGGTAATTGAATGCTGTGATGACCCCATTCAGGTAGGTATGAGATAAAGTGAAGGAAGGCCAAGTGGTTTCTGTTCATCTTTAAAATGAAAAGTACTTGTCCTAATTTGGGGAACCATATTTTGTTAAAATAGTTAAGCTTCTTGAGGGACTTGTTTGGCCATACTTGATAAAAAGTGAAGGAGGGCCTAATAAATTATCCTCCAGGGTCAGGTTTGTGAAACTAAATCTTTAATGTTGTCAGTGGCATTTCATCGAACAGGTTGCCCCACGCATGTTCGCCCCGCTCTAACCATCCTTCACGGGGCCCCCTAACTTTTCATTTACCTTCTAACCAATCTTCAAATCACTTCTCTTCCTCAAAAATTACTTACAATTGTCAAATTCATATAAAAAAATAATAAAAAATATTTATATTTAAATGTCTTTAATCTTCCTAAAATAATAAAATAAGAGAGTGTTGGTTTCGATCCGCGTCAAAATTTCATTTATTTTATTTCCTCTAAAATTTAAAATCAACGGCTTTAGTATCTTGAAATCTTCAAAATTTTCACACAACTCAAACATGGCAAATTTTCCCCAATTCTGTTCCCTACTTTTGTTTTCACTAAATATGTGATGCGAGTTAAGATGAATTAAATTCTCCACAGCTAACAATTAGATTCATCTTAGTTGGTGAAGATTTGATGATGAGTAAATATGAGGATTGTTCCCATCAAAAAATGCAAATTATATAAAAGTTGTAACTTCTTTCAGTACTTATTTTTTACATAAGACACTAATTTTAGTCTCTTTTAAGTATATAAAAGAATCAGTTTTGCTCATTTTAAATTTATAAATGTTTGGTTTTATTATTTCTCTAACGTATAACGTGACTATAATGCATGTGAAGTGACTATGGTGTGGCTAATAACTACATTAAATTAATGAGATTAGCTTGAAAGATTCAAATGAGCAGTCCCTTAAAGTAAAAATACATTTTAAACTTAAGAAACCGAATAGATTTGGTCTTGAAATTTTATGGATTAAGCAAAACATGTATCCTATTTTATAAGACTAAATATATTTAATTATACTTTTTTAAATTCCAACTATTCACGTTATTTAATTATACAATATCTAGAATTTCATTTCATTTCTTTAGTTAGAGTTTTCTTTCAAATATCTTCCATTCTTAATTAATATCAAATTTCAATAAAAGGTAGTCCGAGAAAAATATTTAATTAAGATTATTTAATTTATTTAATTAAATCATGTTAATTGACTTTTTAGTTTAGGTGAATTTTAAGCATGCCATCATGGATGCCAAAATATACATATTCAAGATTTACCAAAATGTTTAAATGGTTATACATTTAAAATAAATTAATTGTGAATTTCGAATTTGGTTGAAAAAATAAATTAAGTTGAAATTAATTAGAGATAAGAAAAATAATTTATTATAATTTTAAGTTAATTTGATTTTGAAATATTTTTATTTCAGCTCAAATTTAACTGAATTTGAACAAATTTTATCAAACATTTAATTTAAGTATACAATCTAAAATTTAAACACTTTCTAAATAGTTATAACAAGTATAAGTGTAAAAGTTACAGGAATATAACTTGTTGGGTGGAATCACAAAAATCTGACATGATTTAGAATTTATGCACTTTTATATATATATATATATATATATATATATATATATATATATATATATATATATATATATATATATATATATATATATATATATATATAGATA
>Ga0099824_1007439_pt1 | contig 14502 bp, 6 predicted proteins | sample SiratrowhiteBW_FD_76837 | JGI IMG/M metagenome (GOLD analysis project Ga0099824, IMG submission 76837) | Root nodule microbial communities of legume samples collected from California, USA - Siratro white BW | ecosystem: Host-associated > Plants > Roots > Nodule | place: USA: California...
TGTTTATTTTTTTTTTTTTTTTTTCTTTTTTATATATATATTTATATTTTAATATATATATATATATATATATATATATATATATATATATATATATTTGTGTCTCTATGTCCTACAATTTTCAATTTAGTCATATCCGCGTGTCCATGTCTGTGTTGTATCCATGTTCGTGTCCGTATCCAGGCCTCATAAGTAGTGACACAAAGACCTTGACATTGCTTACCAGAAAGTTTAGCAAATTTCTGAAGAAGTAAGGAAAGGAGAAGAATCAACAAGGGAAGAGGGATAATTCTTCTAACTTTACATTGTTTCGAGTGTGTAAGCAAGGATATATAAAAGTAGAGTGTTTGAATCGGTCTCATAAAGATAAAGCCCTTGAGAAGAAGTTTGGGAAGAGTACAAGACAGAGAAAGATGTACATTGAGTAAGAGGAAAATGATACTTCCTCTAGCTCTTCTTCAGAAAAGGAAGAAGAAGCAAACCTCTGCTTGATGACTGGTGTCAACACCCAATTTCATCCGGGTGCAAAAAGAAAAATAAAAAATGGTATAAAAATGAAAATATAAGTTTTTGTTATTTGCACCCCCATTTCTAATATGTACCTTCCATTCCTATTTTTCTTTGGGTAGTTGGCCCAATTTTTAATTTCAACATTTATTCTTTCTTACCATATTTTTCTAACAAGTGTTGTTTTTTAGAAAGATTTATTTCACCTAAATTAACAAAATGCACTTTCATTAATTAAGCTAACATTTATTGCATGACTCATTAATTGCATTATTTAGTTGTTGCATGGTTCAATTATTTGATAAAAATGGAAGTTACACGTTTCATTAACTTGATAGAGACAGAAATAGACGTTGCAAGATTCAGTTATTGTATGATTAAAAATTTGCACTAATTCGGTTAAAGAAGAACAATATTGTACACATTGTAGGCAACAACAAAGCTCTCGTTCGTTGAACTTGAGTTCAATACACTAAATTGTTAGATTGTACATTTAAAAGGCAAAGATGGATAAATTTGAAAGTTACACATTGAACTCAGAGGGTTAGACAGAGAGAAATATATAGAAAATTACACGGAGAACCAGTTGAAATTTTTTAGAGAGAGCACTTCATACTGAGAATTAAGCATGCAGAGAGCGATATGATAACGAAGAAGAGAGCATTTCGAAAGGCAATTGCGAAAGCAAAAGAAAAATAAGAAAGCATTAAGAACAAGGTTTCGAGAGCTTCAAGAGGTATGCTTGATGCGAGCATGAATGTTGATCCCTGTTGTGTTTTCTTTATTAGTTCCAATCTCTGTGTCTATGTTTTATTTTCGTGATGCAATTATATTATGTATCTGCGATTCTAAACGCGATATGAGTGAAAAATCGTAAGAATTCTCTCTCCAAAAAACATATTCGAGAGAAATTAAATATAGAGAATAGAGTGCAGAACATATACAATCTTGAAAATCCTTTTACAATGACATTGCAATTATTTAAAAGTAATTACTGCCATGGGCACAATTATGGTATGGAAATCGATACCTATTCCTACCCCTCGTTGAATTCATGTCTTCCTCCCTGAACCTTCATGCATGTGAATTCTAAAATGTACATAATTTAAATCCAGGCCAACAAATAGAAAAGAAACCTAAATATAATCAAGAAAATTGAAAAAAATGAAGATAGAGAATAGAAGAAATTAAAAAGAAAAATGACAAAAAGAAAAGAGGGAGATGGTGTTCATGCTGTGAGAGCTCGCAACACTATCAATCTGTCGTTATAACCACCCCCTTCATCGTAAATTCACTTGATCCCTACTGTAGCGACAATTTCATGTGACATTATCATCGTTGAGAGTTGCAGTTTGATCTTCACTCAATTCTTACTCTAATACAAAATGTCCATAACCTTTTCTACAAGACCTAAACCAATATAGAATGCCCTCGACCTTTTTTTTGAATGACTTTAATCCTTTTTGAATGCCTTTAACCCTTATCTGAATACCTTTAACCCTTTTTCGAATACCCTTAACCCTATTCTGAATAGCCCCAACCCAATTATGAATGCCTCTAAACCAAAATCGGATGTCTTTGAACCTTTACGCAATCCTCTGAACTAAAACTCAATACTTCATGTTATAATCATTGTCCTGAACATTACTGCATGACGTAATCATCGTCCAACACCCAATATTGCATGACGTAAACATTGCCCAAAACTCAATATTACATGATGTAAGCAACGCTCAAAATACAAAGTCTCGTAATTTAATTTTTTGTTTTGTTTAAATTCTATGATAATGATAGATTGTCGTCGGGTATTCACCCTGATCATCGTGTTATACACCACAAAGACTAAGGGTTTCCCTAGCATAGAGAACCCCAACACGACCCATCAAAGAAAATCGAGTCCTTTTAGAGAGAACCAAACAATATCATAAGGGAATTCGATTGAACCACAGAGAGCATGAAACAAGAGAAATTAAGAGAGCGATGAAGAGAAAATAAAGTACGATTTTTATTCATAAGCCAATTGACACAATAAGGTATGGTTTATATAGGCATTGCTTATAGTTTAATGGCATGGGGATATTTTTCGAGGATGGGCATAATGGGAAATAAGAAATGTGTGTTTTTTGTTGGTATAATTTGGCTTGTCTGCATTGCGATGCTGAGAGCTTAGATAGTTTTATAGAACAATCAAAGGTGTAGAATTAAAAGGGTATATCGGTCATTTAAGCGGCATCTGGTATTGCATTGGTGCATAAACACACTTGCTTCATGGTTTTGCAAAAGGTTCTTGTACCCCACCCTCAAACTTAGAACCTTACTTGGCTTCAAGCAAAGGTATCTTGTCAAAGATAGACAAATACTCAGCAATGATATATCAACAAAGAGACAAATTTACATAATCACTTTAGATATCAATAATGTATGTTCTTCCTCAAGTCAATCTTAAGAAAAGAATTTTTTTCCTGTCAAGACTCAGTTATGGTGTTAACATCGCAAATATAACAAAGAATGCATGTAATCATTTCATTCAAAACTAACAATCAAGGAAAAATATTTTCAATGAACAATTAAAGGCACCATTCTTCACTAGAAAAAGTATTTCCCTCAAGCGCACTAGTGTCTCAGACTGTAATTTTCTCTCTTCCACTAATTGCCCAGAAATTAACTTTGTTGCTCATTTCAAGAGTAAAAAAATTTCAAAAGCATGTAACATCACAAGGACTTCATTAGGTTCTAACATGGCTGGACTAAGAAGGAAATTGATTTTTTTAGATAATAGAGTACCTTTGAGAAAAGAGAGCAATTAGATCAACTTATGAATCATTACTCTCTTAAAATCTAGATTTATACTAATATAACCTTATCCCACACATTATTGTAATTTTTTAAATGTTTTTAAAATGAAACAACTTGATCCATAACCTTTTTCTGAACTGTTCCTTATACCTCCTTTGTACTATTGTTAAGTACTTCCCCCAAACTTGAACTACACTAATGATCATGATGTTCTTAATTTCTCTACTCAAAGCGAATTGGTCAATTGTTTTCCAACAAGACTCAAGGGTTTAAGGATGAAGAAGAAAAATTTCTTTTAAAGCTCAAAAGGGTTGCACAAGGGTTTTATTCTAGAAGAACGAGCTTGGTTATTTGCCTCAAACGATAATAAAATAAAATAAAAATGACCTTGATCATACGTAAACATGTAAATGATTAATTAAGTTTGAAACTCAAGTAAAATCAACTATAAGTCAAAAGTGGCAGTACTCAATAAATTTAACTCTGAAGCACAAAATATCACTTGTTTCAAATATTGGCTCTCTAACAGTTGTCACAAATATGTCACAATCATTAATCAACAACTTTCAATCACACTAACATGAGAGAAACCACACACTTATACTCAACAGGAGATGTTAGAAATCTCACATATTTGTTATTTGATGAAATCAAGCAAATAGTAAAATCAGTCAAATTGAAGACAAAGAAGAGATGAAGGCTTTTGTCCTAGCTTAGTGTGTGTGTGTGTGTATGTGTAAGTTGATTGGATAAAGTGCAGAGGTTCATATAACAGTGGATAAATTCAACAAATCTTCAGAAAGTTAATTGGAACTGATTTCAAAAAATATATATTGAAAAATCTCTCTTAAGTAAAAATAAATCAATTGACCAAATTTTAAATCAATTGATTTGTATCCACTAACAGGTTTAATGAGTGGTTGTTTTTTAAATCTATTTTAAAGCAAAAAAGGAATAGTGTTAAATACACATGTTCTGAACATTTTGAAAACACAGTAAAATACATAAGAGAATACACAAAGAGAGAAACATACTATTGTTGTGAAACTTCAAGAAAGAAAATAAGAATTGGTTTTTCAAGAGAATCTTTGATCAAGAAGGTGTTCTTCTAGCTCTTCCACTAGTTTGTGAAATTTTGCATTGTTCATGTTGGGAAAATCCAAGGGGGAAAATATCGGGGAGATCTCAAACAATGAGAACTGAGCCGAACCACATAAGGGAATGACGCCACCTTCAACCCAAAACCTTAAGGCATTGGGTTTGTGGGTCTTCTTTCTTATATGTTGCTCAACTTTTCCATTTTTACTCAACGTGGGACTTAGACTTACACTTGGATTCCTAACAATCTCCTCCTCAAGTGAGAGTCCCTCTTCCACAGTGATACACCCCCATCGAGCGAAAGCAACCCCTTACTTGTACCACCATTCACACATTTATACGGGACACGCTTGCCTGAAACCTCCGTCAAGAAGACTTTTGATACAGGGTCAAACTGAGCCCATTCGTCTGATGAAAAAGATGAATCATCGGCTCTGATAGCACTTGTTGGGAAAATCCAAGGGGGAAACACCGGGAAGATCTCAAACAATGAGAACTGAGCCACACCACATATAATGGAATGACACCACCTTTAACCCAAAACCTTAAGGCATTGGGTTTGTGTGTCGCTCAACAATCTCATTTCTACACAATGTGGGACTTAGACTCACACTTAGATACCTAACAGTTCACGTCATCTTCAAGATCACAAAAGAGTTCTGCAATTTATCTTTTGAACTTGTGTTGTTTCAAATAGATTGCAAAAATGTTTTAGTGTTACAAAACTCATTCAATTAGTTATTTTTTGTACTACTATAAAGGATTATAGCTTTGTTGGTGTGGGGGCAATGAATCTGATTTGTAGGGTGCAAAGGAAGAAGGTTATTGCAATTTTCTTGTAATTCTTGCAAGGTGCAAGAAGGTGTATTGATTGTATAGGGTTTATAATTAAGAGTGTTTAGTGAATTTTTCTTGCTTGTTGGCAGGAAGATTTGATGTAGTCCTTAGGGAAGGTTGAATCAATATAAATCTTGCGTGTTTGATATATCTTTCTCTCTAATCTTGATTCATGACTGATCTGCTGCATAATTACATATTCTATGTAAAAATAAATCAATTGTTTTTGCAATCCATCAATTTAATTTTTCAACATACTATGTACTGGTTTTTAAATCTGGGAAATGTGCATATTGTGTTTATTGAACTAACTATTTAGATTCATAAGATCTATTTTGGTTTACATGTTGTACAAACTAAATTTCATAGAATTTGATTAATTGTGGTAACTTACAATTTATTTTCAAAAATTGAATTGATTAAATGTGTATCTCAATTGTGCATACTGTGTTCATTGAACTGCCTATTTAGATTCATCAGATCTATTTTGGTTCACATACTGTACAAACTAAATTTCATAGAATTTGATTAAATTTGTATTTCAATTGAATGTTTCTCTTCTTGTGAAAATTTGAAAATTTCACATTTACTGCTTTGCTTATTAAACTGATTGATTGAGGTGTGCAATTGATTGAAAATTTGTATTAAAATTTCTTGGAGTTATTTAAAATGATTGCTCAATAATTCAATTAACTGAATTTTTCTTGAGAAGTACTACTATGTGAAATATAAATCGATTATTTTCAATGTGAAATCGGTTGTTTTTCTAGACTGCACCTACAAACTTCTGGTTAAGGGAATTTATTGAAAACTTTAATTCTTCCTATATCATATTTGACAAAAAATTCTAATAGGTCAATTTACCCCCTACCCTCTTGAACTTAGCCTAAAGTGTTTTCAATTAGTATCAAGAGCTAAGTTTTGAAAATTATTCAAGTTTTTGATCCTATGGCTGAGAAAAAGTTGTCTTTTGTAAATGGTGCATCTATTAACAGACTTCCTTTACTCAGTGGGGTCAATTATCCTTTTTGGAAAGTCAGAATGAAAATTGTCATTGAATCACTTGACCATGGTGTGTGGGATGCAATTGTGAATTGAGCTTATGTGCCTAAAATTGTTATGAATGGTGAAATTGTGGATAAACCTTGGTCAAAATGGAATGATATTGAGAGCAAGAAAGCTCAATTTAACTGCATGGCAAAAAATATAATAACTTCAGCTTTGAATTTGGATGAGTTTTTTAGGGTATCCCAGTGTTCTTTAGCAAAGGAAATGTGGAACATTTTAGAAGTAACCTATGAAGGAACAAGTGATGTGAAGTGTGGATGAAAGCATACTCTCATTCAAGAATATGAATTGTTTAGAATCTTGGCTGGAGAAACCATAACAGATGTGCAAAAAAGATTCACACACATTGTGAACCATCTTATTGGCCTCAGGACGATCTTTGACAAGGAGAAGCTTAACATAAAGATCTTTAAGTGCCTTGACATAACTTGGCAACCAAAAGTTACTGTAATTTCTTAAACTAGGGATCTCACTACCCTGAGTACAACAAGCTTGTTTGGAAAACTCATGGAACATGAGCTTGAAATGAATAGACTAAAAGAGCAGGAAAATGGAGACAAAAAAAAACTAGGGGATTAGCACTTAAATCTGTTGCTTTAGATGAAACTAGTGATACTCGATCCACTGAAGGCAATGAAAACAAAACCTTTAATATTCTCACTACAAAATTTAGCAAGTTTTTGAAAAAAGAAGGGGAAGGAGAAAAATCAACAATCAAAGAGGTATCCTAAGAAAACCTATTCAAGTTTTGCTAATTTTACTTGTTTTGGTTGTGGCAAGCAGGGACATATCAAGATGGAGTGCCCCAATTTGGTGCATAAAGAAAAGCCTCTAGATAAAAGAAGCCTAGCAAGACCAATAAAGGAAAAAGGACCTACATTGCATGGGAAGAAAATGATTCTACAATACGCTCTTCATCAAAAGAAGATGAGGAAGTCAAGTTGTGTTTGATGGTCAGAGACCAATCTAAAGTAAGTAGTGCTAGCTCTAACATCTCCATGAATCACGAGAACTATAGCACATTGCTTCAAACTTTTTAGAAACACATGATGAAGTAAACATATTGGCCCTGTCAAACAATTGATTGAACGACTTAAACAATTGGTTGGAAGAAAGAGTCAACTCGTTGGAAAAACTGAAAAACTATGAACACTGATTTTGAACATCTTAACATGATTTATTAGTCTTCTAACCATGAGTGTGAATCCAGTCAACCATCCAAATGTGAGAATTGTGAGGTTCTACAAGCCAAAGTAAAGTATCTTGTGAAAACCTCTTTAAAATTGGCTATGGGAAATGAAAATTTGAATATTGTCCTGGGTTCCCAAAATTGTGTTTGACAAAGCTAACATTGGTTTTAAACCAGTTTTTCTAAAGAAAACCAGAACGTTCAACAACTTTTTCAAACATAACAAAAATTAAGTTTCACCCTTCCAAACTTGTTTGAACAAAGGTCATTCTGCTAGGACTTGTAGAATTAAACTTTTTGATGTTCCAAATGACTTAGTAAAATAGGTACCAAAGGGTACTGTTGACAGTTCTAGACCCAAGTTTAACAGGGTACCAATGTTTAAAAATTAATCTATTTTGCAGGAGAATGTTGCAGTCAAGAATAAGCTTTGGTATTTGGATAGTGGCTGCTCCAAACATATGATAGGAGATTCATCTTTGCTTATAAGTTTCATTGAAAAACATTGAGGTTTTGTCACCTATGAAGACAACAACAAGGGTAGGATTTTAGACCGTGAAAACATAAGAGACAAAGACACTTTACTCATCAAGGATGTGTTGTTAGTAAAAGGATTGAAACACAATTTATTGAGCCTCAACCAATTGTGTGACAAAGGCTTTCAAGTCACATTTCAACCTGAAATATGTCTCACTAGTGCAAGTTCAAGGAAAACATATCTTGTTGGTAAAAGAGTAAATAATCTATACACATGTTAAACATTGATTGCATTGATTCCAACATGAATTGCTTATTGTCCAATAGTGATGAAACCTTGTTGCGGCATAAGCACATAGCTCATATACACATGTATCATTTAAATAAAATTACATCTAAAGAGCTTGTGATTAAACTCAAATAAAATAAACACAACCACCCACTTTAAAATTAATATAATTAAAACACAAAACAAATTTCAAACCTAATTAAAAATTAAGAGTCTTTTCAATTATGTTCTTGACTGAATTAAATAATTTTATTTTTCAACTAAAATAAAATCAAACTAAAATACTTTTATTATGCATCTTTTTTATTTCTTTTACTTATTTTCTTTAATTGATAAAATATGTTAATATATATATATATATATATATATATATATATATATATTTTTTTAAAAATAAAATTTATATTTTGTGTTTGATTTTGTGTTTTTTTTTTTTATTTTTTTTTTTTTTTTTTTTTTTTTTTTTTTTTTAAAAAAATATATTTATATATATATATATATATATATATATATATATATATAATTTTAAAAAAATAAAATTTACAATTTGTGTTACAATTTGTGTTACAGTTTTGTAATTTACGATTTTGTAAGATCATCATCATTCTATCTATAATTTCGATTTTAAGTATTTTGTTGAAAGAATTGATTTTACTACACAAAATTCAAAATTATGATTATTATCACTACTCCAAGTCAGTTTTTTATTTTACCTATTATAATAATAATAATAATAATAATAATAATAATAATAATAATAATATTTACTACTTTTAAAAAATAGAAAAAACCAAATAAATATTTACATTGTGGAGTGTGAAAATCAAAATACTAGTTAAGAGCATTTCGTGTTGGCAAAGACACACAGATCTAAAGTGCAGTGTTTAAAAGACAGAGAGAGGAAGGCAACCTTTCTTCTTCACCCAACGCCCTAATTTTTCCTCTCCGTTCTGTGTACTCCACTCTCCCTTCACTCACCATGACGAAGCAACACGCTAATTGGTCTCCATATGATAACAATGGAGGGTAAGGTTCTCTCTTTCTTTCTCTCTGAATGAGTATTTTCAATTTTTCATATGTTGATTTGTTTGTTCACTTTGCATAGATCATGTGTTGCAATTGCTGGAGCAGATTACTGTGTTATCGCAGCAGATACCAGGATGTCAACAGGTTACAACATCCTTACTCGGGATTACTCCAAAATCTCCCAATTGTATGATTTCTTGCTCCAATTAACTCTCGCCCTAAATAATTACTTTTTTTTTTTCTGAAATTCGGTTGGGTTTTATTATCGCTTATTTGATTTTCTTGATCTTAGCGTTGCACAAGGGACTTCGTTTGTTTGTGCTGTTTAAGGATGTGAACTAAGGTTTCTATTGTTTCGCGACAGAGCGGAGAAGTGTGTGATGGCTTCTTCTGGTTTTCAAGCTGATGTGAAAGCCTTGCAGAAGGTTTTGTCTGCTAGGCATTTGGTGAGCCAAAATCTCTTTCCAATTGAAACAACTGAATAGTGTTACTTAACGCTTGTGAATTCTTTTGGAGTTGCTTTTGTAATTTATAGACTATATTCTATGCTTAATCTCTTAGTGTGTGTTCAGTCCGCTAGTTTCTCTATGTTGATGTTGGATGAACAAAGAACTATGATTGGGTCCAATCTAGTTTGTTTTCAACCTCCCCGTGATAAAATAACTCATGATATTATGAAATGACAAACCTAGAGTAAACATGTTAGGCGAATACTCATCTAAATTAGCTTGGCTCAGACGTTATCTGGTGAAATGAGCAAAACTCTCGATAATATGTTATTATTTGTGCAAGTAAGGTGTTGAATGTATATGTTGATATTTTCCATGGTGTGCTGGATTCATATAATCATACTTAGTTTAGCTTATATAATAATTGAATTTTACCAGCTTTCCAATCTTTGTTTTGGAAAGAGGGATTCTTTTGTAAAACTTGAGTTATCCCGGACTAGCACTAATGAAGCTTCTAGTTTTTTTTTTTTTTCTTGTTTTTTTTTATGTATATCACCAGATTAGTTTGTTTTTTGTTTTAGATGTTAGTTGTAAGCTGTAAACATCAATGAAGCACAAAACCTATCACTAAATGCCACCATCTAGAACCTGTAATAATTGCCGACAACAGGAAGTAGACTGTCATCAGCAAATCCACCCACAGCCAATTATTTAACCTCTCTACATGAAATGCATTTGCATGTATCCTCAATGTAACAACAACCGTGCAAATCAAATGCTAAATTTAGTAGATGAAAATTACAATATTTTAAGTACTTCTCAATTTTAGTCTGTCTATATGCCTATACTGTGCTAGTAGATTTAAATTAGGTTGAAACCTAAAATTACTAAATTTTCTTGATTAGATCGTAAGGTACCTAGCAGCTTAGCATTTGAATTTTAAGTTAGAGTTACTTATGAGTCATCTTACTATTTATTATACGTCTCAAATTCTGTCCAGTCACTACACTCCTCTTTCCCGTTTCTATTAAATTCTGAAACATTCCAGAGTTAGACATTATTATGTTAGCTATATGATATCAAAATTGGAATGCATTTTAGTAACAGTAGATCCCTCCATTACCATGATGGAAATAACTGTGGATATTTTGACCCTCTTTCCTTATGATAATTACAATATTTTCCAGCATATTGGTGTTTGAAATTGTTGAGAAGGAAGCACATATGGATGGATATTTGGAAGATTAGTACTGAAAATGACTTATAGATTTGTATAAAGTAATGAGTTTTAGGGTTGGATTTGTGTCCAATGAAATGAAGGATCTTCATGGATTTGCATAAAGCAATCACAAGCATTATAAGTCAGAGGAAAAGGGGAAGGTACAATGTACATATACTTTCTTGATGTCAGGGAATACATACATAATGATTTTCTGCCCTAGTAGTGACAAATTAATATTGTTGTGTACCATAAAGAATGGATCTTGACTTTGCCTCAAGTTTTATACCTTTACATTTTGCATTTATATTCCCCTCTCTCCAGACCCCTCTAGGCAAGAGAGTCTGGGCTCTGGGCTACCCTTTTATGTTGTAAAACTAGGGAAACTGCTGTAATGGACCTTTAATTTGTTATGTACCTTCAGTTTCTCTCTTATTTTAAGTTTACCATGACAAAATACTTGGAAGACTTTGGTGGAACTGATGTGATATCATCTTTTGACTCTGAATGCAGATTTATCAGCATCAACACAACAAACAAATGAGCTGCCCTGCAATGGCTCAGCTTCTCTCGAACACACTTTATTACAAACGCTTCTTTCCCTATTATGCATTCAATGTTTTGGGTGGCCTTGACAATGAAGGTGTGCTATTTTAGCTTTCTATGGTTGTTCACATCTCATTTTTATATTTGGTAATTGCTACTTCAATCTTAAACAGGAAAGGGATGTGTTTTCACATATGATGCTGTTGGTTCCTATGAGAGGGTTGGATATAGTTCTCAGGGTTCTGGATCCACACTTATTATGCCATTTCTTGATAACCAACTGAAGTCTCCTAGCCCACTCCTGTTACCTGCCAAGGTGACATTCTGGAATTGGTGCTTTGCTTGAAATATTTGATTCTTCAAGTTTTATCGACTGACACCTACATTAAAAATATTATTTCTTTCAGGATGCTGTTACTCCCCTGTCTGAAGCAGAAGCAGTTGATCTGGTCAAAACCGTTTTTGCATCTGCAACTGAGAGAGATATATACACAGTAAGTTTGTCTGACATACATAATTACCATTTGACTGCAGGATGAACTTGCAACTTACTGTGAATGTTTTTACAGGGAGACAAGGTTGAAATCGTCATCCTAAATGCCAGTGGTATTCGTCGTGAATACATGGACCTAAGGAAAGACTAATGCTCTGCAGAATGTTTGAAATGCTTCTGGAATTTTACGTAGTGGGTTTCTACCATGAGTTGAAATTAAGAATAGCATTTCCCGTGAAATTGCTTTGAACAAGTACTACTCTGTTCACATTATAACTAGACTGTGATTTCAGTTATATTTGCATTGGACTTTTTGTCGTAGTCTAATTTATAGTTTTAGCGTGCATTTTATATCTAGTTCTAACCTGTTTGATTGCTGTCCAATATCCCACAAATATTTTCTCAAATTACGTTATAAACCATTAAGTTATAAATATGGTCCTTGAGGTGGCTAGTTTTCAATTCGTTGTTGGAGGGAGGAGTTTTCTAGCGATGAACAGTGGTTTTGAACAATTTCGAAAGACAACTGTACTTTTCCTTCGAATTGCATGTGTATCCAAATGCATTAAGAACCGACTTTAAAAAATATTGAGGATGTCAGAAAATCTCCAAAACCGTGGAGAATGCATTTTTGAAACAGAAAACAAATAAAGATTTTTGAAGTAAGGAGATTCAGTGTGGATTGAACTCAGTGGAGTAGAATGTGGAGCAATTAATGAAGTTCAAGAAGGGAACATCCTCGTTTGATTCCTTCCGCAAGATTTTGAAACAGGTAATGATTTTTACAATTCCAATAATCTAAAATTTGCTGCCAATGATCCTGTGATATTAACTAGTTGAAGAGTACAAAGTATATGCTATAATAGCTTCATACAGCTGAATTCATCTGATCATAGTTGCTTAGCTGCTGATGTGATTTCTGCATTACTTCGTTTATAGTATCCCATATTGAGATGTTCATCCTTTCTTCCCCAACTCCATGTCGCTCCTGTCAGGAACCTAGATGCTTTCCATCAGAAAATGTTTTAAGGAAAAGAATTACATCCTCTGGAATAAACACTGTACTGTGCAACAGAGAAGTATAAAGAATGTCGATTTATTTCTTATCAAAGTACAATTAACTAAAGTTTGGCTGTTAAAAGAAAAACAATTAACTAAAGTTACCTTGACCTAAAATAAGTGACTAATTTAGAATAAGATTAGTTCATTTGAGACTCAAATTCAGTGTATCATATAAATTGACAATAAGGAAAAGGGAGCTTTACCCTCGAACCAATAATTTCATTATAGAGAAAGCAAAGAGCCGAAGGAATGATGAAATAATTCCTTTATTTTTTTTTTCTAATCGTATAAAAATATCTATAAATATGTTTTTAGTAATAATAAATTAGGGAGCTCTGATTTCTACATATTTTCTTCATTTTTTATTTTATAAAATGTGTGTATTTTGATTTTAGTAAATATAAGGGAATTTTCTTTGATTTTCATCTCTAAAATCATTTAAAGCACTATTTTAGTTCTTGATATTCATTTTAAAATAGATAAATATTTATTTTAAAGATTTAATTTTGTTTTTAAAGTGACACATGTTGATATTATATTACAATACTATACTAGAGTGATTGCGTGACCTTTTGTTCAATTTAGCAGTTAACTGAGGTCATGATAAAAATAAAATGAAAGAAAAACCCATCTTATTCCAAATCCCAACTATGAACTTTCTTATCTTCCCTTGCACATATGAGAATGCATTGTTCTTGTAGATTGAGAAACGCTTACTGTGATGAAAAGTGTAAAATTTTAAATTTGGAGACGAAAATAAAGAAAAAAACAACTAGAGGATCAAATTTATAACTCATTCATTTCATAAGAACTAAATGTTTAGGTTAAAAAAAAAAAAACAACAACAACAACGGTTGAGAGGAGAGTTAAATTCGGTTCCTGATATCATCTGAAAAAAAAAATGCATAAAATGATCTTTTTCTTCATCATGACTTTTCCTTTCATCGGAAAGTTGCACATACCTCCAACATTGAACTTTGGTACCTCACTCCAAGTTTTATTTTACTTCAGAAATAATTGTTAGATAAATAAAGTTTACATAGATTAATGTAAGCCCGTCTAGCTCAGTTGGTAGAGCGCAAGGCTCTTAACCTTGTGGTCGTGGGTTCGAGCCCCACGGTGGGCGTTATTTTTTCTTACTTTTTATATGCTTGAAGAAGCTATACTTTTTAACTTCAACCATCCTTATCAAAAACAGATTATGAGCTGTCACATGTTACATTAATTGGGTATCCAATGGGTAGAGACTGTCCTACTGAAACATTGGAGGTCCATTTGCATTTAGTTTGTCTGTTTTTTTTTTTTTTTTTTTTAAAATTTTTTTTTTTTAATTTTTTTTTTTTTTTTTTTTTTTTTTTTTTTTTTTTTTTTTAACATCATCCTTTTTTTTTAAAAAAAATAATAAAAAAAAAATATTTTAAAATTTTAAAAAAAAAAAAAAAAAAA
>Ga0099824_1007440_pt1 | contig 14497 bp, 3 predicted proteins | sample SiratrowhiteBW_FD_76837 | JGI IMG/M metagenome (GOLD analysis project Ga0099824, IMG submission 76837) | Root nodule microbial communities of legume samples collected from California, USA - Siratro white BW | ecosystem: Host-associated > Plants > Roots > Nodule | place: USA: California...
AAAAAAAAAAAAAAAAAAAATAAAAAAAAAAAAAAAAAAAAAAAAAAAAAAAAAAAAAAAAAAAAAAAAAAAAAAAAAAAAAAAAAAAAAAAAAAAAAAAAAAAAAAAAAAAACTACATTTCGACCTAACGAAATCTCATAAAGTACTTCTAAAGTAAAGTTTGCATTGCATGTATACACTGAATTTTAACACTGTCTTGTTGAAGTGGGGCTTTCTCCAATAATAATAATAATGAAAAAGTGAAGTGCGAAAACAAAACAAGGTAGGGTTCGAAAGTCATACTTGCGCTTGAGATGGCAGAGAGCACGGTTGGTCCAATACACCGGAACATCTGGGCACAGTGCAATTGCCTTGAAAAGAAAAGAGATAAATGAATAAGCAAGAAAAGCAGCAAAAATTACAAACATGAAAACACGCACCAACCCCAAAGCCCTTAAAAAACAAAATCAGACCTCAGTGTAAGCGTCAACGGCAGCTCCAAAACGCCCCTTCTTGAAGTAGTCGTTGCCCTCCATTCGAAGTTGCTCCGCTAGCTTTGCCACATTTGTAGGCATTGTTCTTTCCCTCTCCGAAACACGGCGTTTAAGTGCGTTCTGTGAGTGTAACACAGTGCATTGCGTGAAGTTAACCTAATTACGAGACAGTGTTTGTTTAATTTGTTTGGCTAATAAATCCACCTCCTTCAATGTTCTAACCTTTACTACTTTGGAAAGGATGCATGGCTTGGACTAGGTCTCTCAACACAGCTTTTGGAAAAAGAAAAAAAAATTAAAATTGTATCTGTCAAGACAAACACTGTCTTTAAGTAATTTATATATATTGTTTATAATTTTTAGTGTTAAGAGTCTTTTTATTCCAATATTTTTAAGTTGATTTTAATACCCTTCTATTATTTTCAATTTACGGTCCACTTTTTAAAAAACTTAGTAATTTAGTATTTTTCTATTAAATTCACGTTAAAAAAGTGAAAAATGGGATAAATATGTTATTGATATATTATGATACGTCATCAAAATATTTTTCATGTCATGTTATTTTTTTAATAGTGTTATTTTTATTAGAAGAAGTAAATTATATTTAATTAAAAATTTTAAAAATAGTAAGATGAAAATGAAATTAACAAAATTAAGCTAATGAGTATAACTTTTATAATAAATTATATGTACTTGAGAGAGATTTATTGTTAATTTTCGCATTTTTCCTACCTTAGGAGTATATTAGAAGGAAATTTGTGAGAAAATGTATCAGAAGGAAACTCTGCTTCAAACTCCTAAAATATGAAAAGGATATATATATATATTACATTTGTGTTTGAATTTTTGTAAGGTACCTAAATAGTCAAACCATAAAGCTTATAATTTTCTATGGAAACTAATTTTTTAATTTCATTCAAGTTTTTTTATTAAAGATTTCATTACTTGAGATGACTTGATTTTATAACTCGTATTACGAACTTTCAATATGAAATGTATATTTGAGTCTTTGAAATCTCATTGTAGAATACCATCGATAATATTTATTGATGATTATGTTTATTTCCATTATGGGAGGAAACGTCTTATGATCATGTTGTACTATTGTGACTTATTTGTTAATGGAGGATTTGATTCCTTGAGGATTGAGATGAATTGAAGTGTTAACGATGTGATTTGATATATGTGCACATGCTCATTTATACTAGCTAGTCATTGCAGATGTCATCTTTATTATTATCAATATCATTCTCAATGTTGATTTGCAGTGCAATGGAGAGCAATATAATGAAAAAACATTATGAATTTATATATCATAGCTGAATATCTTCAAAACAATAGTAATAATGAGCAGATTCTTTCATCCAAATGTTTAGTGAATATTAGTTCCCAAGTATTATTCTCAAAGTTGTTCAGATAAAGCAGGAAATGAATATTACAAATGATTTGTGATGATGGTATTATAACCTGAGATTTTATAAACGATTTTATTTAAATGTTGATGCAATATTGTTTTTCATGTGTGTGTGTATCTCACTTTCCTGTGTTTCTTGTTTTGATCCATGAACTACAACTAAACAATTAAAGAGAGACTTGCTAATCCTTTAAAGGATGGAGGAGACAAAGAAACATCTAGGACTTTAACTTCTATCTTAGTGTAAAAGATGAAATTATTATGTAAAAGCTCTTACATCACTTGTACATGGTAGAATCATTGATTTAACTCAATAAAATTTATATAACTCTATCAAAGTATTTCTCACCCACTTTTGCTTCATTAGACAAAACGAATTCACTATACTCTTGCCAAATAAAGTATATGTATAAACATATATAGCAAATATTAATAAACGAAGAACTGTAAATATAAATTATATATTGAGCATATTTTCCATAAGAATGATATTTTCTCTAATACCATATACTAGCTTATTCATTTATTCTATATCAAATTCCTGAGTTTTATTACTCATTTCTTTTCATCTGATTACCTCATTTAGTCTATTAACATCGTCTGATAGATTTTTATTTGGGCTTAGACTACACTTCTTATACCTTGGTACAGCTTAGTCATATTCTTTTATTCATATCAATAATACACAGTGAAAGTTTTGTCTAAGATTCATGATTTAGTAGATGAAGTTTTCTTTTTAATTTATTTTGTTACAATACACTTCGTCTATTGCATTCATGATGTTTTTTTTCTAATATACCTTATTAATTTATTTAAAGATTTTAATATACTTATATACATATATTAGAAAAGGGACATCACATATGACATTTGTCTAATTTTTCTTTTAATTGAAGGCTTTTACAAATAAAGGTTTCCTTTTTTTTTTTTTTGGTTCTTAGCGTTAGATGCTTATTCTTTTTCTTGTGGATATCTTGTTGTAGATCAACTCTATAAACTTTGAGGATACCTACAAGTTCCTTCAAATTAATGTTGTCTAAATTCTTTGTCAAGCAAAAAGACACCAATTGAGGTCTCCATGGTCTGGGAAAGCTTTTACAGATCTTTTTATATGGTCATATCTTTCATAGTAGCTAATGAGTCTATCTCATTTGGGATAGTTCGATAATTGTTTGTAGTTACCCATTCTTAAGCTTTTCATAATAAAAGTTCGATTTGATTATCATGAATATCTAGTATAGAAACAACCCTACTCAACTATTAGGCCATTGAGTTGTTTTAATTCTAGATTAAATTTTGATGTTACAAATAATTAAACTGAACTTCTATATTGAGAAGTTTGGGAGTGCGTAGATACACAAGCCAAGATTAAAAAACCATTAAAATTTTATTTGAGCTAATGGACAATCAGGTTAGGGAAAACATGTTTTTTTTTTCATGAGAAGCACATTGAATGTCTTTATTTTTTGCTTCCCAAACTTGCACTTTTTTGTTTGAAATTTTTTACTCAAGTATTCTCACGAGTTTTTTTCTTTTTTGTACTTTTCGAGCATCATGCTTCCTTTATGTTTAATCTAGGCATGCTTCTTTGCACAATGTCTTCATCTTTTTCTTCATTTTCAATTTATTCTTATGGTGATAGCCCTCTTATTTATTAGAAGATTGTTGACATCATTGAAGATTCTTTCTAAGAGAGTTATACTAACACTTTTTCCTTATATAGAGATTTTATGAAAGTTTTGGCCCCTCCTCCTTCCAGCAATATAATTGTTATGATGACTCTTTTAGTAGTGGTTGTTGAACCCTCACCATTGTGATTTAGGCCTAAAGGGCTAAAAAAAATATGTTTTCAACCAAAAGGGTATAGGTTAAGCAAGATTGAGCATCCTTAAAGGGAAACGAAAGGATAACTTTTCCTCCATCTTGAGTTTTTTGTACCACTAGGTACTTAGTTAAGCTAATTCTTATGCCTTTGAGTATGTTTCAAGGGATTCAATTGAAGAGTTCAAAAGATCCTTTGACTAACATGGATGGAATGACTTCATACTCTTCCATGTTGAAGATCTTGTACTGTCGTGAAAAGATAATAAATATATTTCTCTTGAACACTAAGGATCCCTCTGCAAACATTTTTTGCCCTTGTATTCATCTAAAACTTAGTGTTTTTGTTTTTCTATTCAAATGCCTCTAGGTATGGACTTTTGATCAACATCACAAAAAATATAATTGTCATTCTCTACAACATCAAACATGTCAACTTGACATAATTCATAAAATGCTAAAGTCATTTGTTTAATGATGTTTCATCCTTAAAAATGAAGTGAGTCTCTTTATGGCTTGTCCTTCATTCTCTACCAGTCTCTCTTAGAATCTTTCTTTCTTGTTTTATCAAGAACTAATCTTAAAAGGTTAGCTTTGATACCAACGAAAGTAACATACAAATTCTAGAAGGTGATTGAATATAATAAAAGTCTTTTTCTTTAAATAACACTATATTATTTATACAACAAAGCATATATACACTAATAAGTATATTAGTTCTCACAAACTCTTGGACTACATCTAATTTTCTTAAAAAAAACCATTAAAGTGTTGAATTATAATCAAACATTGATTACAATTAAGTAAATGACACCATTTATTATAACACATGTCTACACAAATCATTATTGACTATTTCTTCTTCATTTTCCTCTAAGATTCAAACTTCAATTATTCTTTATTCTCACCTCAAGCTACAAACAAACAAAGGTAATATAAGAATTAACTCTTGTACAAAGTATAACAATAAAAACGTGTTTACAAAGGTTTACTTGATATGACAATGATTCTCACGCCCACTAATATCAATTTTTAATTAAATGATTTTATTTTTATAAATAAAAAATTATTTATTTATTTATTTAATAAGATAAATAGGTGAATGATTTTTTTTTATTTCAAGATGACTAAGTAATTTCACTTTTTAAAAATAACGATTATATAATTTTTAAAATTTATAAAATTATATATATATATATATATATAATTATATTATTTTTCTTGTAAAAATCATAAAATTATATATAGTTTAATGCAGTGAAAATGTGAATACATTTCCAAATTATAACTTAGAAGTATACAATTATTAAAGTCCTAGACGCTAAACCAAACCTAGAAAATTGTCTGGAAGCTAAAATGTGAACGGGAAATGCACCTTTGAAAGCTTTCATGAATTGGATAGATTGCAAATAAAGATTTGTTCCAATCCTATTTCTAGCTTTTATGGTTTGCCAATGGAATGTTTAACTGTCTCATGCTTTTGAGATTTGGATTTGAATTGTTGATTCAGTATTTGCTTGATAATTACTGACAATGTAAATTTCTATCATTTAACTAGAGTTTCTGGAAGAGACTCTGCCATTATAGTGGATATGGTGATGATGTTCTGCCTCTTACGAATGATCCGTATGAATTATCTAATCCATAAAAAGTTCAACTGGAAAAGTTCACAATTTTCTTACAGATTCTCTTCTTCCCTCGCTTTTGTACAAAACCCATTTGGTTCATATGTAAAACATGAAGAAAAGTCCAAATTTTCCAACCCACTTGGGTTCTTACGTGATTACAAGTTTTCAGGGAAACACAGTGTTAGGAACACGGAAATCTTCCATGCCCATTTGCTTAAAACTTGTGATTTACAATCTGATATCTTCTTGATGAACTCTTTGCTCGATTGGTACTGCAAATCTAATGACATGGTTATTGCCTACAAGCTGTTTGATACAATTGCTCTTCCAAATCTTGTTTCTTGGAACATCATGATATCTGGTTGTGACCATAATTCAATGTTTGAGAAGTCATTGGAGATGTTTCGTACAATGCATTTTCGTGGTGTTAAGCCTGATGAGTTTAGTTATGGAAGTCTTCTTTCAGCCTGTAGTGCTCTGCGAGCTCCAATGTTTGGCAAGCAAGTTTATTCACTTGTAACGAAGAATGGTTTTCTTTCCAGTGGTTACGTTCAGACTCGAATGGTGGATTTGTTTTCAAAAAATTTCAACTTTAAGGAGACTTTAAGGTTTTTCTATGATGCTTCCCATGATAATGTGGCATGTTGGAATGCTATTATTTCCGCGGCAATTAAAAGTGGAGAAAGCTGGGTTGCTTTGAACCTGTTTCGCCAAATGCACCATGCATCTGTTATGCCAAATAGTTATACATTTCCAAGCCTCTTAACAGCATGTGGTGCTCTCAAAGAGTTGCATATTGGGAGAGGAGTTCATGGGCAGGCAATCAAATGTGGTGCAACAGATGTCTTTGTGGAGACTTCTATTGTTGATTTCTATGCAAAATTTGGATGTATGAGTGAAGCTTTTAGACAATTTTCCCAAATGCAAGTTCACAATGTCGTCTCCTGGACTGCAATCATTTCTGGATTTGTGCAAGAGGATGATATTATTTTTGCTCTAAAGCTTTTCAAAAATATGAGAGCAATAGGGCAGGAAATAAATAACTACACTGTTACTAGTGTACTTTCTGCATGTGCTAAACCCGGGATGATTAAGGAGGCAGGCGAAATTCATTCATTGGTATTAAAATTAGGGTTGAATTTGGATCCTAAGGTTGGAGCTGCTTTGATCCATATGTATGCAAAAGTAGGAGAACATGGACTTTCCGAGTTAGCCTTTAGTGAGATTAAGAATATAAAGGATCAGTGCACATGGGCAGCCATGTTGTCTTCTTTTGCACAGAACCAAAATTCTAGAAGGGCAGTTGAGTTATTCCTTTTAATGTTAGGAGAAGGCGTGAAACCTGATGAGTATTGCATTAGTAGTGTGTTAAGTATTATGAATTGCTTATCTCTAGGGTCACAGATAAATGGTTACGCTTTGAAGTCTGGGTTAGTTGCTGATGTTTCCGTTGGCTGTTCACTTTTAACAATGTACTCAAAGTGTGGTTGCTTAGAAGAATCTTATAAAGTTTTTCAGCAAATTCCTGTTAAAGACAATGTTTCATGGTCCTCCATGATTTCTGGTTTTGCAGAGCATGGGTGTGCATATAGATCTCTTCAGCTATTTAAAGAAATGCTATATCAAGAAATTGAACCTGATAACATTACCTTAATCTCCACTCTAGCTGCATGTTCTGATCTTTGTTTTTTAAAGACAGGTAAAGAAATTCATGGTTATGCTTTCCGTTTAGGAATAGCAACAAACATAGTTCTTGGTGGAGCACTTGTAAACATGTATTCAAAATGTGGAAGCTTGAACTTAGCAAGGACAGTGTTTGATATGCTGCCACAAAAGGATGCGTTTGCACTTTCTTCCTTGGTTTCAGGTTATGCTCAAAAGGGTCTAATTGAAGAGTCACTTTCCTTATTCTGTGATATGCGCCGAACTGATATAACAGTTGATGCCTTCACAATTTCATCCATTCTTGGGGCTGCTGCAGTTTTGTATCGGTCAGACATTGGAGCACAACTTCATGCCTACATTGAAAAATTGGGCTTACAAGCAGACGTATCTATTGGTAGTTCACTAGTGACAATGTACTCAAAATGTGGAAGTATCGAGGATTGTCAGAAAGCATTTGATGACGCTGAGAAGCCTGATCTGATAGGTTGGACATCCATCATAGTGAGCTATGCTCAACATGGTAAGGGTGCAGACGCTTTGGCTGCTTATGAACTTATGAGAAAAGAAGGCGTCCAACCTGATGCAGTAACTTTTGTTGGGATTCTGTTGGCATGTAGTCATAGTGGGCTGGTTGAAGAAGCCTTCTTTTATTTCAGTTCAATGTGTCAAGACTACCATATTAAGCCGGGTTATCGTCATTATGCTTGTCTTGTTGATCTTCTTGGTCGATCAGGTAGACTGAGGGAGGCTGAAAGTTTCATTAACAAGATGCTTGTTGAGCCCGATGCTTTAATATGGGGAACTTTGCTTGCTGCTTGCAAGGTCCATGGTGATTTTGAGCTTGGCAAGTTAGCAGCCAAAAAGATAATGGAATTGGGGCCAAATGATGCTGGAGTGTATGTATCATTTTCAAATATCTGTGCTGATGTAGGACAGTGGGAAGAAGTCACAAAGATTAGAAACTCATTGAAGGGAACAGGGATGAAGAAAGAGCCAGGTTGGAGCCTTTTGTGAAGAGCTCTGAATATGATGTCATGATTGGTGACTCTTAATTGTTACTAATCTGGTCTGTTCAATCCCTTACATAAACATGTGGTAAAAGAATGGTGAGTTTGACATCTGAAGACTAGATTCATATGTATCAGGACAATGACCATTCTGGATGATGCTAGATGCACAGTTATCATCTTAAGAAATGTCAAAATATACCGATACAGCCACAATGTTATATTCAATTGCAAGTACTTTCACAATCCAGATGCATAAATATGCAAGGAAACATGACTTGGCATTTATATCCCATTTTATGTCCAATTTCTACATTGAACTGACTTTTGCACTTGGGCGACATCATATAAAAAATGATCAAATTGTTGTGCAAAACTGCTATGTTGTAATATTGCCTGGAGAGTTTCTATGGTGCATAATGCAGGTGAAGTGATATTAAACATACGGCTAGAGTATTAGGATTCTTATCTAACTCTTTTAGGATTGCTATTATTATCTGCAGTAGTCAATTTCCATGAACATACACACATTAAGTTTTCAATGATTATTACTGTGGGCCTACGAGGTATAATGGTTTTGTTGCTTGTATAACTTGCAGGTGGAATTGCAAGGTCAGATAGCTTCACTGATTGGCTTTTGGGTTTAAAATTATCCCATGATTTTTTGTGGTTGTTAATGTGACAATCATTAAGTGATTGGTGATTATTGGGCATGATGCTAATGGCACTAAGGAGCATGAGAAACACTATCAAGGTACCAAAATTACCACTTCCATTAAGTTCATATAAAGACTTCGATCTTAATACAATCTCGGGAATTGATCTAGATTTGGTAAATTTTTCAGCTGTTCCTCTGAAGAGCTAGGAACCTTAACTACTATAGGAAAACCTTATCAGATTGTTTATTGTTATCAAACTTATGAAATGTAAAAACTGTAGAAAAGATCTTTTGTGTACCTTTTACTTAGCTCATAACTAACTAGTCCCTGGATATTTTGCAGGCCTACTTGCAACTATTTGTCACCCTAGCAGGCCTAAAAGCCTTGATTCCTATATGCTGGTGGCTGTTCTGCTGCAACCCAGGAATCTCCTGATACATTATGCCTGAAATATTGCAACTTCTAATGAAGAGACAGTTGTTGTAGTGTGGGTGCAAGTCTAGCAACTGTAAGAGGAACACAGTCTTTGGAGAGTTCTTACCCTGAAAAAAATCTAACAATTTTTCACCCATAGGATGCATCAAATTTGTAGTGATTTGTTGGGATGTCCAAATGTATCCAAAGGATCTTTGGTTGTTTCCTTGTGTATAGAAGAAGCATGGTTGAATGTTTGCATGTTAGAATGCATGTATAGGAAATACACTTGATAGACAAAACATTCAATGATTTAGTTGCGAAGTAATCACCAAAGTCTTCTTGTCTTGTTCCACAGTGAAGTCGCTTATTTAGTTGAGAAATAAAATTTTCAAAAATAGGAAGAAGCGTAACCAAGTGTTCAAGTTCTAAGTGACTACAATGTTATTGTGGTGAACTTATCCCAAAGAATTCAAAAGTTTTCTCCTTAAAGACCATTGATCTATGTCGTTTTTTCTTCTTCCAAAAATTAGCTTTGGCAAAGCATTTTAATAATGGATTGAAATTTTACAATTGAGAAAATACTTTTTGAATTTTGAATAAAAATATATAAAGGGAAGGCATAACGTGTTTGACGTGATTTTTCATGTTTGAATAAAAGCTCGTGATTTAATGTAATGTAATATTCTGTTTCTTAGCTCACCTTTATAGTGCTTAATACTGTAACTCAATGTTATGGTTTTTCAGCGTTTAATTATCCTTTTATTTTATTATTTATTTATCTTGTTCAATTTGGTTTTTTCTATTAATAAAATGTTTTTATTAAGTTTCTCAATCTCAAAAGTGTAAAATGTGGTCATTTCAAGGGTTAATGAAGTCTCTCAATTTTTGAAAATCCAATAATATAATTTTTTTTTCTCAGTTGAAATTGGCATGGTTACTTTTATTAATTTTATTATAAATTGATTATAAATTATATTATATGCAAATTAAGACTGTCAATATGTGTTTGTTAACGTGAATGGAAAGTGGTTACAATGTTGCTTTTTAAGGTTTATTTACCTTTTTATACTGTTATTTATTTATTTATTTATTTTGTTTAATTCAATATTACTGAAATGTTTAATTAACTCTCTTGATAAAATATGCAATTAAGCTTCCCAATTTTCAATCTGTAGCAATGTGACTATTTTAAGGTTAGATCGAGTCTTTCACCTTTTAAAGATGTAACAATGTAATGCTTTTATATGTTGAAATTGACAAAATAATTTTATAAATTTTAACCATATGCTTACTGTAAATCGTATAATATCCAAATTAAAATCGTCAACATGTATTTGTTAACGATTTTACTACTAATTGTATAGGAAATTATCACATTGTAGTATTTTTAAAAATTGAGATATTTGATTAAAAAATTTATTAATAAAAGACCAAATTAAATGAAAAAAAGGTAATTAAGGCATTTTTTAACGCTCCCTCGACTGTAAACTGTTTTCAAGATTTTTTTTTTCTTTATTTCTCGTAGCTGTAACATGAGTTAACTCACATGGCTTTTCCAAAAAGTAGGGGAAAAAAAAACCATGGAATTGATATCATTTTCTTTAAATAGTCCTTAAACCAATGAACTTATACATATAATTTAAAAAACATTAAAAATAATACTACATAATTCCTCAAGTATTGAAAATTCTTCAAATATATAAATTCAGAAAGTAAATTGATGGATATTCAATAATTTAGACACTTACATAATTTTATCAGTTTAAATATTATTCAACGAGAGATCAAGTGTTAATTCAAACACTGACTTTGTGGTTTATATATTCTTCTTTCTTCCCTTTATCAATATCACCATCTTCACTCATAGCTTGTGGTATGTGTCAAACATGTTTCGATCATACAATAATTACTTGCATGTGCAAAATTCTGTCACGTATCACTGTTATAAACAATAATTTCTTAAAACTAAAAAAATTGTTTATATAAAGAACTCTTTAATTTTAAGAAACTTATATGTAAAGACTCGTATTAAAATATTACTTTTATTAATAAAATACTCATCGCCAAATTAACTTCAATTAGAGATTCTTCAAGGGACTGAAGTGGATTGATACTTGCGTTTGTTTGATATCACAATTTTGAGCTTAAGAATATTAGCATAAAAATTGTAGAAATGTCTTCTTCTAGTAAATCATTAAAAATATGTAACCGATAAATTAAAAATTTGACTGTACATATAGCCACGTACATAAAAGAAAAATAATGCATGTACAAAAAAATATCTCACATAACCCTTACACTCCACAGTTGAGTAGTTGGGAATTTTTGGGTTGGATTTAAAACAATGGTTAAAAATCCCAACTACCCAATGTTTGAACTTGAGTGTTACATTAAATAATTTTTATGCGCATGCATCATTCTTCTGAATGAAAATAGAAACTTGCAAGTTACAACAGATGAATAATCCAACTAACTTTTACTTGCACAAAAATTTTCATTCTTACTTTCCTGGCTCATGTCAGATGGCAATAACTGCGTCCGAATACGTGCTGCAAGCTGACAAACTTTCTCATCATCTAAATTAACGCGTCGCCTTAGCAAACTCTAAAATCAAGGAATGATGTTATTGATTAGTACTCCATAACATCGTTATAATATCATATATCCATCTCGCATCAAACTTCGAAAGTAAATGAAATTTTACCTCAGAAGCCCATAAACAATCGCATGCTTTACGAGGAATTATGTGAATATGTGTCTGAAAAGCACGTTTTATAGCAAAATTAGCCACATTTCAAAACTTGCAAAGTTTCGAGACCCAAGTAAATGTATGATTCCATCAAAGTGCAAGTCACATTATAGAAGATCTAAAATCTTACATGATATATTACTTGGCCAGCAGCTGCCCCATTGTTGACCAACAGGTTGAATGAACCTGCAGGAATTCAAAACATCCTATGAAACTAACTGGCGTGAGATTATATAATATTATATAGAACCATCAAAGGAGTAGATGAACAACAGAGCTGATATGAAAACAACAACATGCAAGGCAATTATAATTTTCCCCAAATAAACAACAATAATAAAAGTTTGTATCCTTCATTGAAAATGGGTAAACTTCTAGAGATTCATAGCATTGTGAGGTATCCGTACAAAGGGTGAGTTTGTTTGAGTTTTTTTTTTTCAGAAAAAATAATTTTTAATAGAAAAAGCATTTATTATTATTTTTTAGATGTTTGTTTAAACTTTGTTAAAGAAGCAGAAGTCAAGAATAAGGTAGTGCAGAATCTGTTTTTAAAATCGCGGAGACATGTTTAATGAAAGAAAAAAGCTTTTTGTAATTATATCCAAACATAAGTAATTTCTGTTTTTGTAAGAATCACTTTTTTTAAAAGCATTTTATTTGTAAGCTTAAACAAACTCAATCAATATCTACCAGCAGGATTTTCAATTGAATTTTTTAAATCTATGCCATAAAAGAGAACAAAACATTGTAGAGTTCAGATAAATGTACAAGTATTGAAGTACATACTGCAGCCAGTAGCCTTCATGATTGCATTGCTAATGAAGGGAACTTTTGAAAACATTGCACCTACCACCTGTATCATCAACAATCAAGCTAGGTAAATAAGAGCTTTGCTACACTTTTGACAAAAATGAAATAAATCAATAAGGACCGACACCTTTCACTTAGTAACTAGAGAGAGATAACCTATCAAAACGTAACCAATAAGGTTTCAAGACAGTATGGTACAAATTCATATTTGTAACGAGGAACATTTTGGGTAAATAAACAGGAGCATTTTGTCTCTATTGCACTTCGCAGAAGGACTTTCCTCTTGGAGAAAGAATTTATTATCAACATAAAATTATAGAGTAAAGACAATAACGAAGTTACAAAATAATAAAGTAAATCTTCTTTGTACCTATTGAAAATTACTTACTGATGGAGGAGTAGCATCCAGTGAAGGAAAATGAGATTTTGGGATAATGAGGGAGTGCCTAGAAAACACAACGCAGAAGTGAGAAGTAGATAAACAAAAAACACCTTGCAATATAGTTGAAAAAAGTAAATGGAATTGAATGGTAAACTTTTAGGCAAAGATGATTACCAAATCAAACACTGACAAACTAAGAAATTATCCAACAATCATCATATTTAACCATGGCATTCAAATATTGTTTCAGCAGTCCTCTAAAAAACAAAAGTTTATATAACTTTTCTTCCAAATTGAATTGCATCGTTAAGAATATTTTGGTTCAGAAATATATCACCAGAAGAAGAAAAAGGCTGCATGGCAATTTTGTCATTAACTTGAAAAAAAAAAAAACCTTCCACTTTTTTACTTTCCTTCCCTTTTTTCTTCCTACGATCCCTGCCATGCAATTACCCATATTTTCTATTCTTCCTTTCCCCTCAGCCAAATACTCTATCCCTAATCTGTTCCTCAAACTTTTGTTCACAGATTCTATACTTGTATCACATACCCCTTTAACCTAATGCTTTAAATTTTTGTTTCTCTTCCTCTAATTCTTCATTCTCTCATTTTATCCTCTTAGAAACAACCCAAGAAGTAGCCATTGCAACCCCAGTGTTTTTTTGGTAGACTTGAGGTTGGAAACAGAGGGAATTGCAAACTAGATGTATCTATTAGTGCCTAACTTGATCTCATGTTACTACTCATTTGGTATAAAACAAGTAGATATTAATATTTGCATATTTACGGGGAGTCCATGTTAGAATCCCATAGCCATTACTACAGATAACGTCCTAAGAACATCTAGTCATGCATAAAGATATTTTATTCCAGTTTCATATAACGTGATTTGATGGATCATACTGTATACAGAAAGGGTTATCAATGAGATGAAGCCCTGCCCCACAGCATGGGATCATATAACGTGATTGAGTAAAGAATTATCCATTAGATGATATCGCCCTAGGGAGGCATCGTCATCGGAGGATATGGCCATCAATGAGATGAAAACTTCCAGGTTTGGTGTCACAACTGTAAATAGTGTAATATTAAAAAAACCTACAACTTTACCTTTTCTGAAATGGTTATATTTCATCATCAGCTTTACATATTATTTTACGCTTGCTAAATAAAGAAAATCATCTGTACAATTATTAAGTTATAAATTCCGAACTTCTTATACATGTCCATATTTTATTTGTTTTGTTTATATCATTCACCTTCATTTCACTAGATGTTTTTTACTCATTCCCTAAAAGGAACCACTAGTACCTTGTTGTTTCCTTTTCCAAATAACTTAACTTTGGTTATTATGATTCCCTCCGTGAGACTGAATGACTGACCTCTTTTTTTTTTTTTTTTTAATGATTTTAAAATATTTTTGATTACATTTTTAGGGACCTTTTTTTTTCTCCACATTTATTTTGTAGAG
>Ga0099824_1007444_pt1 | contig 14490 bp, 8 predicted proteins | sample SiratrowhiteBW_FD_76837 | JGI IMG/M metagenome (GOLD analysis project Ga0099824, IMG submission 76837) | Root nodule microbial communities of legume samples collected from California, USA - Siratro white BW | ecosystem: Host-associated > Plants > Roots > Nodule | place: USA: California...
TGCCATATTTGTATAATTTTATATAAAATTAAAAATTATAATATATATCACATTGAATATAACTTATAAGTATATAAAATAAATCTAAGTTAAAAAGATAAATTGGGATCAATTGATCAATCTTATATTTTTTTTATCTAATATTGATGTACTCAAAAGTAGTCAAAGTAAACACAAACTCTTCCTCAATCAATTTAATACTCAAAATCCAAGTAAACACACAGTATAGAATGATGATGAAATATGAAATGAAAGAAACTTGAAATTGAAAACAAGTGGAAATAACATTATGAAAGGAACAAAGAGACAAAGGAATGAAAGAGATAAGTGAAGAAAGAAGGAAAAAAATAGAACAGTCAGACAATGATATGACATATAAAGAGATGATATAGTTGGAATATAGGAAAGAGATAAATTAGAAAGTTTTGAGAAATATTCCTTAACTGTTCACTTTTTTTTAATATTATTAATTTATTATAAAAAAAGTTTCAAAATTATTATTCATTAAATAGTATTTATAGTACCAATATAAATTTAAAGTCATTAAATAATATTTATAGCACCAATATAAACTTAAAGTCAGTTAAAATATTTAAATTTTTAATTAAAATTTTATTAGTATAATTTTAAAATTAAATATTTTTTATTTTATAATAATATGAGACTATTAGAATTTTTTTAGGCCTTTAAGGCCTTGAGGCCTAAAACATAGTAAATATTTTTGAGGCCTTTGTGGCCTGGAGACCTAAAGTATATTAAATTTTTTTGAGGCCAACCATGAGGTCTAAAGCGGTTGCTTTACCTGCTTGGGTCTTGAGCCACTCCATTGCATTAGATTAGTTAAATTACTTTGTTGCTTAGATCATTAGTGGGATTCAACTATGTACTTATTAATACATATTTAAAGAAAAAAATAAAAAAATAAAACATTAAAAATAAAAACAAATATATTTTACAACAAAAAAGAAAAAGCAAATAAATGTATAAACATAAATTTTAAAACAAAAAATCAAATTTATTTTATACATAATAGTATTCCAAGTGTGGCCACATTAAATTCTCCAACCTTTAATGCATATATCTTGGTAGCCCAATGCTTAGGCCATGTTTGGATCGTTCAATTAATTAATAGCTTGAAATAAGTAACAAGACAACGAGCGTCTTCATTCCCTTCCCAAAAACCAGGGTCTATCTAAGGTTGATTGGTTTTATGCAAAATGTAACCACGTGCTTTTGCATTGTCACTTTCTGAAGCCAGAATATCCACGTGTAACCTAATCCTTACTCTGCGATGCAACTGCAATGCACCGTGGCACGTGCGTGACGAGACACGTGGTGCTGAAAAACTGAAACAGGAGCCGAGCAATTAAAATCATTTATTTATTTATTTAAAAAATGGCATCTTCTTTGAGTCACCGACTTTTGCATCCCTATATATGAGTACCCTTCACTCCTATAGTTCATCATTCAGAAGCTTCTGTTTGTATTGTTCTGATACATACTGAGTTACACTACTATCACCTTCAGGTGCTAAAAAATACTGAGAGGATCACTGTAACTACTACTTCTACATTAGAGATGAGTTCACCTAGGAGAGCTTTGACTGTGGTTGCTGGTGTTGGAGTTTTGGAGGCTTTGAAGGACCAGGGTCTTTGCAGATGGAATTCAGGTTTCAAGTTAGCTCAGCAAAGTGTTAAAAGCCATGTTAGATCGTTGTCACAGGCAAAGAAGCTTTCTTCTTCCTCTTCTGCTGTGGTTTCTAGCAAAATGCATGGAGAGAAGGCTAGACAGTTAGAAGAATCCTTGAGGAGTGTCATGTACTTGAGTTGCTGGGGTCCCAGCTGAAGGAAAGAGGAAGAAAACATGGAGAAAACAGTCCTGTTCTCTGAATGTAGACCATGCAGAAATCGTGCCAGATCGAGAAGGAGATTTCTCTTGCCATGTTTGGCCAGCTGCATTCATTTATGTATATTATTACTGTTATTTGTTCATTGTAACAGATGAATATCAATTCAGTGAAATTTCAACAATCTTCGTAGTTTCCTTTCTACTAGCATTGCTGATTTATCTAGCTTTTATTTAGAAAGAAACAACCCTATTAATACTTTGAAACTCTTTTAATGGAAGATAAATACAGAAACTCAATTAGTACTTGTATCCCCTCTAACAAAATATCGACCCATGTTTCATGCACGAGTCATGTATGATTCTGCAACTATATATACTTTATTAAATCGGTGATGATATAATAACATATTGTTGTTAAAAGGTGGTTAAAATATTATGTAGTGTAGAGTGCATGTACAAGAATTATATTATCATGCACTTTTGTTAATTTATCAAATTTTTAGATAATTTATTATGCTACACAAAACTGTTACTAAAATTTCTCAGGTTAACGTTTATGATTTCTACAGAAATCGTTTTGATTCTTTGTATATAAAGATCTCATTGTTATTTTACATGATTCTACTGAAAGTAATGCAGACATCAAAGCTCTTTGGTGAGAAGCTTAAACTTTAAACAACTATAAGTTGATTTAACTTTTCAGTCTTTTACCCTGTATAAACATGTTTTTGGTTATCAGATAATTTTTATGTAAGTTTATTAAATAAAAATAAATTTAAATTATTCAACAAAACAAAGGAAAAAGTTACTTGATAAAAACTTTACCTTGGAACCTCAATTATTAAATGCCAGACGAGTAAGAGTGTCTTGATTTGCGAAGTAGGCGTCATAGTGACACCAAAAATTTATACTTAAATATTTTATACTTTAAGTGAGTGAGACACGTGTGTGACAGGGACAGGTGGTCCTAAAACTACGGATTCATTGAACTTGATTCCAAATCTTAGGCACAGCGAAACCACTGGCTACCCGAAAACCAGTTGCTAGCTAACGTAACTTTATGCCTATGGTTTTTCTAAATCTTTGGCTGTTTCCTCAGTTTAGCAGTTTTGTCTGACACACATGTCAAGTGCTTCTCCTCAATATAAAGCCACCTTCATTTCAATTGCTCTCAATCTAAAATCGTGCAAAATATTTCTTTTATTCACTCAAGTTACACTACAATTATCAAGTATCAGCTGGGTTACTTTTGATCCTTTAAAATCAAAGCAAGAGTTTGTTTGCAGAAGCCTTATACAAGATGTCTTCAGCCGGCAGAAATTGGGCTGTGGCAGCCAGTGTTGGAGTTGTGGAGGCCTTGAAGGACCAGGGTCTGTGCAGGTGGAATAATGCCTTAAGATCAGCTCAACATCAAGTCAGAAACCACGTGAGATCCTTATCTCAGGCAAAGAATCTTTCTTCCTCTTCTTCTGCTATGGTTTCTAGCAGATTGAAGGAAGATGGGGCAAAGCAGTCAGAAGAATCCTTGAGGACAGTCATGTACTTAAGTTGTTGGGGTCCCAACTAGAGTCACAAGGGCACTTACAAAACTTTGGGTCTAATTTGATTGAACCTTTGCCCTAAGGGAAGGTGGGGCAGAGATTTCAAGGTCATGTCCAAAAATTGCTATTCTATTGCGACAGATTTGGATGTAAATTTTGGTGAATGAAAAATATCTGAATGTTTTAAACCATTTCAACATATATGTGCTTTAATGTTTTAATTTTTTTTAACATTCTTCACTATAATATGGCTAATGCTTGCTACCTCTCGGGGTTAAACATAAGTTTGCACTTTCATTTCTCTATTGAAACTTACTAGATTTCAGAAGAAAAAAAAATTGAGAGCAAGAAAGCACGAATTAGTGTTTAGAAACTTGATTAAACCGGAACTAAAGCAGGACTGTTAATGCAACTTAATTTGGACATGCCTTTTTCTTTTTCCTGACATAATAATACATAAATAGACTACTATTACACTCAGTAAACAAGTAAGAAACAATTTAGCAGAATTTGGATAAGGATCTGAAAAAAGAGATTATTATGGTCCTTATCTCCTTGACAATTACAACTCTCTCTGAGTAATGACAGTGCCACACCTGCCCTGGCAAAAACAATCCATGACCTGGTTGTAATTATCATAATGTTAATCTTCAATCGGTAGTAGTCCAAAAGAAAAAGAGAAGACGATAGCATTTTATTTTAAGTAATACAAAAATAAATTAATTAGAAACTATTGAGACCTTTCAGCAACTTTTATTTATTTTTAGAAAGTAGCTTTTGGGCAAAGGTTGTTGGATTATTCCAAGCACATTACTTATGAAAATTATTGCCAATTCATGATATATTATTGTATAATTAGAAAAAGAAGGGGATCCAGTTAGGCAAGAGGGGCCATATCGAGGCTAGGATCAGTGATTTTGGTGGTGCCATTCTTAATAAAATCACTTGCTAGTAATGTTCTACAGCTATATGATGTAGCGGTGGCTAATAAAGAACCTAGAAGTAGATTAATTTTCTGTTCTTTTCAAGCACAAGGATAAATAATAATAAATTAAAGGGATGAGAACAAAGAGAAATATCAATTTGGTGAAAGGGTACATCCATCGCCAGATTTATTTTGACCCTTGTGTGGTTAGATATGATGAAGCCAGCTTTATGTGGATTGCTGAATTTGTTTTTGTTCTTATCGAAATTGCTTTTTGCTTCCTTATTACAGTATTTTCGTTTTGGATTGAAGACTAATTTTTTGTGATATTGTAATCATGTGATAAAATGTTCAAAATCTAAGTTATTTTAAGTAATTTCTCATAAAAATCCCCTTTGGTGTTTTTATTTAAAAATAACTTTACAACTATAAGCAAAATACAAACCAACTTCTTTCTTAATTAAAAAATAATTAGTAAACTTTTTGAGAAATTAGTATTGGATAGATAAAAGGTAGTAGTACACTGATGTCAAATGTTGATAAGAAGTAGCAAATGATTGCAGAGAGGGAAGAATGGAACCCATTGTAAAGTGAAACGGACCTCAAACACACAAATCAAATGCACAGAATTGTCTGCATTGAGTCCGAACCCAATTTTACATTCCATCACAGTAAAATCGATGCCACCATCTCTGATACCAAATTGTCTCACTCATAAAGGTACTTAACAGTAACTACCACCGTGTTTTCGACAAAACAAGAAAAAAGTTGTAAATCAAAAGCAACACAACACAACACAACACAACACAACACAACATAACATAGCCAGGGGTTACATTCGAAACCTCAGCCTTTTCTGGGACAGACTTTGTACGTTCCAGTGCTTCGACCAGCAGACACAACCCACATAGTATTTCTGCCATAACTGCCAAATCTACCTTCGTGTCCCTCACTCACTGAGCCCAAAGCTTGAAACTTTGGAGGCGTTTCTCTGACCCAGTTGCCGGAAGTGGCGGTTCCAGGTGGAATGGAGGTGGAGAGTGAAAAATCAGTGTCTGTTGGGAAGGCTTGGAGTTTTTGTAGAATGCCATTTTGGCAGACAAGTCACACTCCGTCTTCTTCTTCATCTTCCATGTCTTACAACATGCACAATGTTCATCAACAAAATCTGAATAATGTTCAATCTGTTGAAAGATCCGGTCAGCATTCTTCAACCACAGTCTCATCTGTGGCAAAGTCTCTGCTCCCTACAAAGAGGAGGCTCCGTCTTGATCCTACCAACAAGCTTTACTTTCCCTGTAGGTGTCTCTTGAAACTTGTTTATTATGTTGTAATAAGCAATGTTATACCTTCTGATATATTTTTTCAATATTTTATAAACGGAAATATATTTAATATCTTGGACACATAAAAAACTATTTAATACTTACCATACAGAGGAAGCAGAGGATTTCTATGAAGATATTATAAGAAGATTTAGGATTATTCTCTTGTGTGTGTGTATTGAATTTGTTGTGCAATTCCTGTTTTGTTTCAGTTGCTTGCTCTGGATTTCTTTTTTCATTCTACAGCCTTGTGAATGGATTGCTCTATTCATAGTTATCATGGCTAACGTTCACATTTGTCCATTTATTATTTATTTATTTTTTATTTTTTTACCTTGCTTTATTGTTTTGCTACACTTTAAGGTGACCTATCTTTTAATAGGTGAAATCAAGAATATGATGATGAGAACGGATTCATTGATTTGTTTGTAGTGGATGTTAGGTTTCTCTTTGCCTGATTCAATGTGACTCTGTTCTGATTTTGAAGATGAACCTGGTAAGCAAGTGAGGAGTGCAATCGCAATTGAAAACACTTGCAAGTCTCATGTAGCTTTCAAGGTGGGGTTTCTATTTCTATTTCTTTTTTTATTTTTTTTTGCGATCATTTGCCATCATGTTACTCCATATCATAAATAACTCTGTCATTCATAAGTTTTAGTCTCAAAGTTATGTTTTGGTAAATTACTATAGTAAACCTAATATTTTGATCATGATCATCTTCATTTAGGGTTTCAAGGCATATATCTATAGGATGATATCAACACTGATATTTTACACACTGCCTTTTTCTGTATTTTATCCACTATTTAGGTTACTACTAATGATGATGTTTTGTTTTTTCTTAGTTTCAAACAACAGCACCCAAGAGTTGTTATATGCGTCCTCCAGGTGGTGTTCTTGCCCCTGGTGAAAGTATAATTGCCACTGGTAATTTGTGCTTTTAAACTCCTGTTAAGTAACATGGCCAAATGCTTAGAAATTGCTGATTCTCACATATTTGCCAGTATTCAAGTTTGTGGAGCCACCAGAGAACAATGAGAAACCAATTGATCAAAAAAGCAAGGTTAAGTTTAAAATCATGAGCCTAAAAGTACAAGGTGAAATCGACTATGTACCGGAACTGGTAATTTATTATTGCTCCTTTTGATGATATCTGGCATCAACATCATCGTAGTTTTCATTTATATCTTAGCTTGTTTATGTAAGATGAAGTTCAAACCCTCTTTCTGTTCGTGAAACAATTAAAATTTTCTTGATGGTGTATATGTCTTAAAATCAATTTTTTTTTTTTTTTTTTTGGAAAACCTGAAGATGTTGGTTTGACCAAGGATGTTGTTCAAGAAATTTGTATTCCATGTGAGTACTGTTGAATTTTTTAAGATAATTTTTGCTTATAATGAGTTCAAAGAGATACCATTTTGAACGAATGGGAGTTTAGCATGTGTTAGTTATTGGAAATAAAGGTGGTTCTGGAACCTTTGTGCATATTCATGAACTGATTTTACTTTATTTCTGGGGACTTGAGGTGGTGTAGTTTATTCACTTGCTGTCTCCACATCTACTTGTGACATATATCATACTTAAATATACATATTCCTGAACGTTCCTTGACAAGTAATGTCAGAACTGAATTTTATATGAACTGCCTTCTCCGGTATATCACTCTTGGTGCATTTTATTAAGGTGAGTACACAAGGTTTTGAAAGTAAAATATATTGTGGAACATTGTTGCAACTTTGATTATATTGTACACAACCTACTTACACTGTAATTGTCAAATTAAAGATAAATAACACAAAGAATGCATTTAAAATGCCTTAAGCTGATTGCAAGTATTCACAAAATCATTTATCAGAATACATCTTTTGCAGTTGTAACTTGCAAGTCTTGGACTTATTCCTGCATTTATAAATAAGCCAAGTCAATTATGTTACTATGAACATTTACATCGAAGTGCTTTGGTTTCTTGAATAAATAGGCTTGCATTCATCAGTAAACTGGGCAAATTGGAATTTAACATGTAAATGTTACACAATTTTTTCCTGCAGTTTGATGAGCAAAGAGATCAAGTGGCAATAGAGCAAATTCTGCGGGTTATTTTTGTGGACATTGAACGGCCTAGTCCTGTAAGACAGCATATCTCAAACATGACAAAAAACCTCTACCATTCTGTTATTTGCAGTTATAATTGAAAGCTGCTGTCTCTGTAAGGTACTGGATAAGCTCAAACGGATGTTGGCTGAGGCTGACGCCGCACTCGAAGTGCGAAAGAAACCGGCGCCGGAAGAGAAAGGTCCTCGAGTAGCCGGGGAAGGCCTTGTTATAGATGAATGGGTTAGTCACTCTTGCCACATTCTTTTGTTTGAGTAAATAATATATACACTCACATAAAATGACTATTTCAAAAGTCATATCTGCCATGACTTCTGATTAGTTGAGAATGCAAAATTGTTTATACTAATAATGCATAAATGTTAACTCTTTATCTATATTGAATATTCTCCTTCCATTTTCTCATATTCTGCATGCTTTCTCCTTGTGTAGAAGGAAAGAAGAGAAAGATACTTGGCCCAACAGCAGGTCCAAGGTGTTGATTCAGTGTAAAGTGCTTCTTTCCTCCTTTTCTTGGGTCAAGCCCTTAATGTTCTTTGATTGTATGCCCTGAAATTGAATTCCAGATTCACTGATCTGATATGTCACACGTGATTGAGTTGCCTAGATTATTGCTATAAAGCAATAATGAAATCCTTTCTTTTTCATTTTCAACCATGTTTGTGATGTTATGTGCGAGTGAATACTTAATTTTCCTTTTACATCATCATCTAATTTGTAGATAGCTAGTTAGTTTGAGAAGTATATGGATTATTGTGTCTTGAACATGTATTTTTCTATTTGAATGATGGATCAATATAGTTGCTTATATTAAAATAGTATTGATATGGATAAGCCATTAATGTTTATAGTTATTTATCAGGCGAGAGAAAACAAAGTTGGTAGCATTCATGGCGGCTATAACTTTTTAAGTATTATTTTCATCAGTTGGAGATCAAATAAAATCATAGATCTTATACTTCTTTCTTTTCTGTTAAAAAATGGGGTTAGTGGTTTGAAGCAGTCAGTAAAATTAATCAATAGATAATTAGTTAGCAATCACGATCTTAGGATATCTTTTTTAAGGGCATGTCACTATATTAGTTGGGGACAGTGGAGTACGCATTTGAAATGATCTACTATTTCTTCTTTGATTTGGTCACACTTTTTTGGTACATGATTTTGTTATACTAACATTACAACATTCCAGAAATAGAAAGGCTTTGCCTTTTACCAGAATGTTTGCTTTTACCTTTGAATCCAAAGGGATCCAGTCAAGCAGCTTCTGTGTATTGTAGATGTTATACATGGTGATAGAGTTCTTTGATTCACAACTATTAATTATTTTTCAAACACACATCATTATTATTGTTGTTGTTATTAGTATTATATTATTATTAATCAATGTATAAACCTTTCATCACTTGGAGATTAAGTCAAGTCAGAGATTCTATATACTCTTTTATTTTTTTCTAGAAAGAGGTTAGTGTCTTGAATGAGTCAGGAAAGTTGGTATGAATAGATAATTAGCTATCAGTCAGTATCATTTTGTATATATTTTTAGGACATGTCTTTATATATCTTTAATATAGTATACAGATGCTGATTTAAGATAAAGAAACAAAGTGGGTAGGTCCACTTTAAAAAATAAATGAGCATATCTCTTTTTGTAAAGTGCAAGATATAAGTGCCTATTATTAGAGGGTATCATTATGTTAATCCTGGGGTTGCCATCACTGATGCCATCTGTAGCAGAGTATTATATATGTTATAAAAGATTAAAATTATTGATGTGTTGTTCTTAAACAATTTTAGTCTCCGTTATTTATTAATTTTAATTGCTTTGGCTCGAGGCATACATTCCAATACAGAACCAAAATTATTGATGAGTTTAGACCTTAAATTAGAATATCGTGGACAAAAAATATTATTGAGATGAAAAGTTCTTGTTGGTAAAAGTTAATTGTCAATACTCTGTAACTAAGATGATAAAAATGATGTATTGAATGAATTCTTGTATTATCAAATGTGAAAATCTATTAATCTAATGAATAATTTGATGGTAAAGATAAAAAAAGAATAATACTATAAATTGTGACCAAGCAAAGGCTGCAGGTTTTGGACTAATGGTATAAGAGCATGGAATTGATTCCTTCTCAAATCATAAATGGTGAATGTCGAAATTCAGTGTACAAGAAACAAACCAAGTTCATCCTCTACAAAACAAAACAACGTGCTTTCTTGCAATTCTAGTGGCTTAATACACAGATTTTGGACCAAGAAAATGTGCAAAAGTAACTGATTAGAGTATGATTGCATAAGCTGTTACTGATTAGAGTGACCACCAACTTTACTCATTAAGTTACGTGAAATATTTAGAAAAATAATTTTATTATTGGTATTATGAGATACAATTTAATTTCTTGAAGTAAAAAAACAAAAAATTCTTCTTTCGAATATTTAACCATATGGTTATACTATACGTATATGAATTACATCAAACCAAATTATATCAGCACATGTAACCTATTTAAAGGAAGATGAATAGTATATAAAAAGTGACTGAAACTATAATCCAAGGGTGGTGTAAAGTGAAAAGTGTAAAAGGTAAAAAAGAGCGAACAGAAAAATGACAAGTGTAACACGGTGACGGTGACACAAAGAGAGACGCACGTGATTGCTGCCCTCGGCCCATAACCAATGGATCATCGTACTGCAGGCCCATCACCCGAGAAAGCCTGAAACACCAACGTGTCATTGCGACAGTTCAGGACATAACACGTATACAATGAAAGGAATAAGAAAAGACGAAAAAGAATGGGCCTCAATAAAAGGACAAAAATACCCCTATACAAAACAACAATCAGAGTTTAGGAATAGGACAAATGAAGGGTGGGGACCACAAGGGGTGAAGAATTGAAGAGAGAGAAAATAAAGATAAAATAAGACAGGGACATTAATGTGGAGAAGGAAAAGGTGAGTCATAGGTGACAATTATGTCTCTTTCGGATAAGTTTACCATCTGTTTGCTGGAACCACCACTCTTCTCACCATCATATTAAATTAAGTACCTCCCTTAAACTTGATTAAGATTTATTAATTCTACTATTAGTAATGGTTTTAGGATAAAAACCAAAATTATTAATTTTAATAGGGATGGTGTATAGTATCACGCAATCTAAATCAGTGTATAAAATAGTGTTATTAAAGAAGACTTAAAATGATACACAAAATCTCTAATATGTATTAATCTATATGTTTAGGTGGAGAATGGGCCCCACCGGTAATGAGTATTTTACAGAAAATCATATCCCAAAAGCTTCACGTTTCTTCTATAAATTCTCTCATCCTCATCCCGTTCATTTCACTACTAACGTTTCTCTCACTTGTGTGGTGTTGTGAATTGTGAAGTAAAATCAGAAGGAAAAGAAAAACTAAGAAAAATGAGTTACTTGAACCGTGTTTGGATGGCGGCCACCGTGGCCGTGGCGCAGGGCCACACTGATCCCGGCTACAAGTGCAAGACGGCGCTTAACTCCATCAACCACAACCGGAGCCGCCTCTTCTCAGGCGGAGCCCTGTCGGATCTTCGGCCCTTGACCGGCGTCGTGGGATCTGACTGCGCCGGCGCCGGCGCCGTGACGGGGAGCTCCGACGTGGAGAGAAGGGTGACTCAAGCCGATGAGTCTCTGAGGAAAGTGATGTACTTGAGTTGCTGGGGCCAGGGCTGAACCACTCTTGTGGCTTTGACAACGGTGGAGATTAAAGTGGTCTATGGACATGGTGGCCTCGGCCTTGTTTTCGGGTCGGGTTCAGTTCTGAGTTGACCTGGCCGAGTCAGAGGGGATGACTCGGTTGGAGAGAAGAACTTGGAATGATGTGGTCTTGTAAATCAAATAGCTATGTATGTATGTACAGAAGATAACGGGTTTTTCCCACTCAAGAGTGGTTGGTGATAATGAGATCTGAAATTATTAATAAGAATACCTCCAATTATACCAACTCTACTTCCCTTTGATTATCAACAACTTTGAGGTTAATTTAACAATATCTTTTAATTATGATGTTTAAACAATAATTGAGTAAACTCTGAAACTGTCACAACCTGAAGAGTTAAGGACTTAAAGGATCAATTTTTCAAGTGTTCTGCCTTTTGTTTTTGTTTTGAAAGTATCTTTGTATTCACAGGACTGGTTGAGTTGAAGAAAAAATTGGTTTAGCAAAATTTGAGCATGCATCTGCTCCTAGAATGTTGAGTTGTTTATACCTGTACCACCTTGAGTTCTTTCAGTCCATGTCAAAACACAAGTTTCCAAGCACAGAAAACTGAGACATGGTTCATGATTGTAGCCAAAATGTAAGATTTGGCGAAGACGGTGTTCTAATTCTTGTATCAATCGATACAGGGTAAACAAGTTAATGATGATTGATCTCTTGGTATTTGGATGCTAGGTGCTGTCAGGGCTGACTGACTTGTTTTTTTAGCTCAGTTTTGCTTAAGGGAGTGTGAGTACAAATAAAAGGGTGCTTTTGATCTTGTTCTTTAAATAAAATTGAAGTTATATATTAATAATTTGATATTAAGGCGAAATTTTACTTTGACTGAAGAATAGTACAAAAAGTATATAAAGAGTAGGTTTAGCTTGTATTATGTAATGAATGGAAAAGAATTCAATATTTAAGAAATTGAAGGAACATGCCTTCTAGTCACAAAAGTGGATGCATCTGTGAGGTACAATAAGGTACAGGGTTTACACTTTATAGAGGGGAGTGGGGTAAACTTCTTTTGGCAATATTAGAGAGCCAACAGCATAAGAAAAGGGAAACGGAATGTAAACTAAAAAGGAATAAGGATTCAAACATTCACAACCAAACACACTGCAAGGAACTGGGACAATCAATAGTCCTCTAGTGAATAGCAATGTTATTACAACTCATGCAGATAAAGGTAACGACATATTTCTCTGGTTCTGGTTTCCAGCGCTTGGTTTTATCTCCCATGATAGCAGCAGATGTTGCTCTTCCTCGGGATGGATAAAAGGCAAAGAAATCTCACGGATCATCAGGTCACCACAAAATGGGCATTCACTAGCTATAGCATCATCCAGTTGGGACCGGAGCTGCACATAATTTGACACCAGTACATAAAGTTATTCGGCGCAGTTCAACTCCATCAAAGTACAAGCATTTAACACCCCAATGTAAAGTTCACCAAGATGCTAACAGAAGTAATTTTTTTCATGGCTAATGCTTAAAGAGAAGTTCCATAAGTCAAAGACCTCAATGAATTATGACATGCTCAATGCAAATGACGATGGATATTTAAAGATCAAAGTTGACAAAAACCACAGACCATTGGTAGAACAAGAAAAGAAATTTGAAACTTAAATTTCAATGCATGAAAAATGTAATGTTGAGCAATAAATTTCTGACATCAACTAAATACATGTTAGACGGTGCATGAAAGAAAGTTCTGGACAAACCTTGTCTACAGTGCTCAAGCTAGGAATGGACTCCTCTGGAGAAAGGGTGCCATTTAGTTCTCTCTTTGTTTCACTGCCCATCAAAGTAAGTTGCTTCTGCAGATCCAGTATATACTCAGCCTGCAACATTTTCCCAATAGATTCAATCTGAATGACAGTATCGGCAGTAATAAATATATGCTGGTTTAAGGTGGGGGCAACATTTTGACGCCATCCAAACAAGGTTATGACAATTGTAACAAAACTTGAGAATAAAATTAATGAATACAGTTTCTTTAGGATATAAAACTAATGATATTGTCAATTTATGACTACTGTATATTAACCCATGTTTAAGGGTCCAAACTAAACAGCATTTTTGTTCTCCATTACAGCGTATTTTCGTCATTTGAATTAACTTGTGAAACAATAATAAAGTTTTTGATATCCCCACTCAAAACTATCCATTTTTTTAATGTTAAACAGCTAAAGATCAGATCACTGTCCTTTCAACTTTGTTACATTGCTTTTCACACTCACATCAGTGTTCCATTAATCTGAAACAATAACCTTTCAGGTACCAAAATGAGAAGTAGTCGCAATGAGATGCCAGTTATGAGATAAAGGTACTGTATTTACCTGGGAAACAACTGTACAACGAGTCACATGGGCAATCAGGCACTGTGCGTGGAAGGCATGTCCACACGGAAATATATAAAAGGGAGCCATTTGTCCTACTAATGTATAACCTCGCCCCACGCCGAACTCCCTCCCAACACTTAGAATTTTTCGCCGGCAAACCTATAGGGACAGAACAAAATGATTTCAACTTAGGCATTAGTTCAGCAAACTAAATCAGAAAAACAAAAGCAGAATGATCTTAACGTATCAGGAAGAACAATACCCCGCATTCCTCATCTCGATCAATAATAGTGCATCTTTGAGCAAGCGCACTGATATCATTTCTGATGTTGTCAGCACCGCGGGTTGCATCATTCATCTCTTCTTTCAGCTGTTCAATTTGCTTATTGTAATCCTCCAATGATGAGCATATAGCCTCCTGCATAAATTTAGATAAATCCAGCAACGGAAGTTTAAGAAAACCAATTGCAATTATCTAAGACATGTAGTTCACATATCACATTCTTTAGTTAATTTTTGCAAAAGAAGCTACTAAATTACATGCATATGTCAACAGAGAACAAAAAAAAAAAAAAAAAAAAAAAAAAAATAAAAAAAAAAAATTAAAAAAAAAAAAAAAAAAATAAAAAAAAAAAAAAAAAAAAAAAAAAAAAAAA
>Ga0099824_1007446_pt1 | contig 14489 bp, 9 predicted proteins | sample SiratrowhiteBW_FD_76837 | JGI IMG/M metagenome (GOLD analysis project Ga0099824, IMG submission 76837) | Root nodule microbial communities of legume samples collected from California, USA - Siratro white BW | ecosystem: Host-associated > Plants > Roots > Nodule | place: USA: California...
ATAAATATATATATATATATATATATATATATATATATATATATATATATATATATATATATATATATATATATATATATAAGTACCTATTTTTAGTCCATGAAGTCAAATAAAGTTTCATCAATATCATCTTCAGGAAAAATAATTTCTTCCCCTAAATTGGAAGGTTTATGAAATATTGTGACAGGCATGTCTTTCCTAACCCAATTCAGTTCACTGCCATTATTTGTAGCATTTACTTCAACACCATTTGATTAGTCACATTGTTCACTCATGTTAAATAAATCTCTTGGAACCTTTTTCAAAGCATAATGTTTATTTGTATCTAAAGGGTCTTTGATGTAAAAGCATTGTTTGACTTGAAAAGCCAACAGAAAAGGATCATTTTGGTAAAATTTTTTGTTAAAATATACACTAGTAAGTTCATATTTGTCCTCTTCAACCTCAAACCAATCGCATTTGAACATGACAAACTTGAAATTACTAACTCAAATATATCTTTGATTGCACCATAATATGTTATGGGTTCATTTTTTAGATTATCATCCTTTGCACTTGCAAAACTTGAAGTCTATGAAACCAATGTTACACCAAATGTTTTAGTTTTTGTGTTTGGCATCCCACTTCATAGTATGAAATTTGTATCCATTAATAAGGTAACCTGAAAACCACTTTGCAACATTACTTGGTCCTCTAGAGAACTCTTTAATTTGAGATGACACATCTTCTTTCAAGGCTCTAGTTTTGAACCATTCACTAAATTCTTGATTTCGTGTTTTGGCCTTCCCCCACTTCCCTCCTTTATTGGTTCTATTAACACTCTCATCAAAATCTCTACAAAAACAATGATATATTATTGGTTAAAACTATATAAGTTATTATGGTCATAATTACGACATTCTCTATTTAATCTTGTTTCTACACCTGTAGGCAAATATCTTGAACAAAAAGTCAAAGCTTCTTCTGCCAAATACCCTTCAGCAATAGAACCTTCGGGATAAGCTTTATTACAAACATAACTCTTCAATCTACATAAATATCTTTCAATAGGGTACATCCATCGAAATTGAACGGGGCCTTCTAACCTCACTTCATTTGGCGAATGAATAGGTAAGTGAATCATTATATCAAAAAAGCTAGGTGGAAAAATCATCTCTAATTGACAAAGTGTTTGTACTACTTCTTCCAAGTAATCCATATCTTGCAACTGTATAACCTTTTGACATATGGACGAAAGAATGAGCCAAATCGAATTAGAGGGTTAGCCACTTCATGGGGCATTGTGTTTCTTATTACCATAGGTAGTAAGTAATGTAACATGAAATGTGCATCATGACACTTATAACCAGATATTTTTCTATTAGTAACATGCACCCACTTTGAAATATTTGACACACTTCCATTTGGTAACTTTGCATCCTTAAAAACACCATGAAAGATAGTTTTCTCATGAGCATTTAGTGAAAGACAAGCTATTGAAAACTCTATCCGACCTTTACCAATCTCTCTTGGATGAAGACCTTTTCTTATTCCCATACTTTGCAAATCATAACGAGCATTAACATGATCTTTTGTCTTCCCTTGAATGTTCAAAAGAGTGCCCACAATACTATCACAAATGTTTTTTTCTCAATATGCATGACATCAAAATTGTGACGTAATTTTTTTGTCACCCAATAAAGCAACTCAAAAAAGATTGATCTCTTTTTCCATGGATCATCACTTGTATTCTTTGCATTCTTTCCAAAAAGATTTATGAAATCTTTTAATATCCCTAGGATTTCTGTCCCTTCTAACATGTGTGGTGTAGACCTAAGTTCTTTTTTCCCATTAAAAGACTTCTTATTAGATCTCCAAGGATGGCTCATTGGTAAAAAAACACGATGGTCAATATAACACATTTTATTTCAAGTAGGACGAATTAGTGTCATAATTACAATATGCATAAGCTAATCTTCCTTTCGTGCTCCAACCTGACAACATAGCATACCCAGGATAGTCACTAATAGTCTATAAAAGAGCTGCACGCATTTTAAACGTTTCATTTCTTTAAGCATCATATGTCTCCACTCCAAACTCCCATAAATCTTTTAGCTCCTGATTCAGTGGTTGAAGGTAGACATCAATATCATTTCCTGGTGATTGTGGCCCAAGAATCAACAAGAGTAGCATTGTATATTCAAGTTTCATGCACAACCACAACAGAAAGTTGTACACCACCATCATGACGGGCCATGTGCTATGTGATATGCTCATGGTCCTAAATGGATTAAAGGTTTAGGAAAGGAACTTCTCCACTCATATGAGATTTTGCAGAGATGTTGGTTAGTTAAATAAATACTAATGGTGTTGTTAATGGTTATTCTAATCTCAGTGCTTATGCTAGACGCTTTAGAAGAAGTAGGAATAAGCATATAAGTAACTTTTTTTTGGGATTAAAAAATCTTTATATGCTAATATGGTGGGTACTATTTTGGTTATTGAGATTTTTTGGATTACTGGCTATAGGTGTGTTTGGCTTGAGTATGATTTTGCTTTGTTTTGTCATGTTTTTTCCTCTCCTTTAGGAATCAAAACAAATGTCAATTTAAATACACATTTTCCCTTAACCCTCCAAAATGCTTTTAAAAAGAAAACTATGACAATATTTTAAGCTTAAACTGGACAATACCTTGGATGCAATGACTAACTTTAACGATGTTATTTCAATAAACTTGAGGTCAGAACACTCTAGCGTTGTCTACAGGAACCACATTCCCTTAACCCTCAACTGGGTGGGCTTGTTCTGCTACACTCAATCCCACTTCGCTTGGGAGTCAAGACCAATGTCAATTTAAATACATCTTTCTTTCTTAACCCTCTGAAGTTCCTTTAAGAATAAAATCGTGATAGAACTTTAAGCTCAAAAGTGACCAATACCTCAGATGTAGTGATTGACCTTAACGATGTCATCCAAAAGACTTTAGGTGGAAACAATCTCTTATGATGGATTTTAAGGTTTCACAAATCTTTATTTATTTTAATAAACAAGAAAAAGTAAATAAATTTATTTTAAATAAATAAAATTTTCATATTTGTTTGAATTATTTGTTGGACCCATAAATCACTTCGTTTATCAATGGACTTTTGCGGACCATATACATATCTAGAAAAAAAAAAAAGGAATACTATTTGTTTTTCAAACGGAACTTATCTAACTCATTTAAAAGCAGAATTTATAAACAGAACCTTAAAGCCAAAACCGTTTGGTTACTCACTTTTATTAAATATGAAGAGAACATCAATAATTTAAAATGGAGATAATATTGTATATGTTGCGAAAAATGTAATATAAGTTAAACTCTGTTTCGTATGTGACAAAAAAAAAAAAGTATCTAAATGATGTAACGTCAACAACAATAAACATTTTGACACTAAAATATAAACAGAATATAACCAAAACTTATAAATAAGATAAGTGATAAAAGTAATTAAACCTTAGCTTTAATATCGCAATCAATTGCATATTTAGGGTTGAATAAGAATATTATTAATATTTGTGGATAGTATTTCTAATCATAACGATATTAATATGGTATATATATGAAATATTAATACAGTATACCGGAATTAGTTGTCTTTATAAAATAAAAAATATGAAATAATAGATAAAATAAATAAAGAATAATAAAAGAATATATTAAAATATAAAGATTAATACTAGAAAAAAAAAACTACAAACTATAAACTAACTTGTAGTTTTTAGACTAATTTTTTTAAAGTAAATTAATTTGAATATGTTATCGAATACTTTATTAATTAAAATAAATTATAAATTACTCAAATAATTTAATTATTCTTTAAAATAAACTCCCAACTTGTAATCAAGCTGAACGAATTACGTAATATTATATCAATGTCACTTTATCCCTCCCGTGATAAAGGGAACATTAAATGTTTTTGACATCTGCTTATTGATAGTTTATTTTTCAACAAATAATATATATTGTTAATAACGTTGAAATATTTTTTTGTTAATAATGAGAAGGTAGCTATTTTTAAAAGGTTATTATTATTATTATTCCATTTTTACTACTTTTAGTATTAATGTAAATGTGTTTTTTTTTTTTTTAAATATTATTTATAAGATTGTAGGCTACGTACTTCCATCAAGGAAAATAACCTCATAAATTATGAAAACTTGCTTTCGGAATACTAGCTTATCATTTGAAAATTTTAGCTAGCTTACCAAAATTTAGGTCTCCTAAACAAAAAAGCATAAGCTCCCTTTTGTTTTCCTTTTTCTTTTTCTTTTTAACAACCAAATTGACTTTGATGATTCTATTCGTGTTTACTTTTTTAATTTATTTTGGGCATTGTGTTATTTACATGATAACGTTTACATCAATAAATAACATGTCTATAATGACATTCGTAACCATTTCCTATTATTACGATATGTCTTATATATCGCAGTTAAGCTTTGTAGATATTTTTCAATTGTGTTTTTTTTTTTTTTTTTTTTTGTTTTTTTTTTTTTTTTTTTTATGTTTTTTTTTTCATAATTAATTTTTTTATATTTTTTTTTATTTTTTTTTTTTTTTTTTTTTCAATTGTGGTTATTTTATATAGGTAATAAAATTTATCAAAGTAGCTTGAATGATTGATTGAGAAAGCAAGTTAGTAGGTTTGGTTGGACATTATTGACACAAAGACTTAGTAATTTCAATTTTCCCGTCGATCTCAATGTTGCACAGAAGCCTTGTTGCACTTGTTTTAGCATAAAAATATAAATCAATTATGCATGCATGCAATAATTCTCAAACTTTGTCGAGATTGGGTGCAGTGGAACCCTCTTAATTTGTATGATTGATTGTTTGAAGAAATGATAATAATAATATATCGTTTAGTGTCTTTGGTCCAACTTGCTTTTGTTCTTCATGCTGATCTGTATTTTGTACAAAGATAATCGACATTATATCATTATAGCATACCCTGTATTTTTCTATGATAATTGTTTTAATGTAACGAAAACAAAGAGTGATGGAGTGGAGAAGAGAAACAAAAGCATTGAATTTTTTTCGTCACTTTTGCTTTAAACGTTTTGAAATAGGTGCATGGTCCCCATAATTGTGCTTAAGTATTTTTCTTCAATCATTCTCACGAAATCATTATTTGGTATCTAGGTCCTCCAGAACGGAGGAATAGATAGATATACGTGATTTTCATCAATAGGTCACACGTAATTTCTTTATACTACACCTTTATACATTAATTTTTTATTAGAGAAACTAACTTTTGTGAATAATGGCATGCATGTTTGTGGATCTCATGTCAATTTTATTTAGAATAATGAGTCAAACATAGAGAAATAATAGAATGTGAGGACAGGTATCAAGATTTCTTATTATGATTGTAGCTTCAAATTTTCCAGAAGCTAGGGTTCTGACATTTCTGGGTGATGTGTATTGATAATTTGATACCTTCCTAACGTCCATTGGGTACACACATGCAAAAGGATTGAGATGACAGCCATATTCTACCATATGCCAGTCAGATTCAATGGTTTAGACTAAAATACAGAGTCCAGCTCATAGTTATTCATGTTTTTGGTCAAGGACAAGAAGACACAACCTCATGGTCACTTTAATAGCTCAATATATAGCTTGTTGATAGGACATTGCACAACCCCATTTTCTTCAATATGCCTCAGTTTCTCATTTTATATCTACGGTTTGAAATTAAAACCTATACTGCAATTTATTTATTTTTATTTATTTTTTTATAGCCATGTTACGAAGTATCCACTTTTGTAAATGATTAATTTTTGTTGAAAATTGAACAGTATTTCCCTTTTTTAAATTAATTTGTTTTATTCACCAGACTTAATACAAAACTTTAAGGGACTTAGTGCAGTATTATTCCATATATTGGTGTAAATTTTGAATTAATGGGTGATATATGATTTTAAATTTTTTAATTTTAGTTTTTTTTTTACTTTAAAAAATATGTAATTTCAGTCTAACTATTTTTGGTACCTTATATTAGGTTTATAATTCGATTTAGTTAAATATAAACGTAGAAAAATATCAAAAACTGAATCAAAATAAAAAAAAAATTCTAAAATTAAAAAAAATGGCACGAACCGAGATACCCTATCGGAAACAGAAAGGCATTATCCAATCCCAGGAACAGAGCGTCTTTCCTTGATTCGATCTCCGCAATAACATTTTTACTGCAATCTCTCTTCCGTCACTCAATTTCCCCTTCAAATTTACACAGACAGTAAACTAGGAGAAACCCTAAATCCAAAACCAATAACCTCATAACAATTAGGGTATAAGCAAACATCATTGTGGAACGGTGTGATGGTGTACGATTTTGAGCAGTGTAACACTACACCGTTTTCCATCTTTAGTAACATTTTCACAGTTACATTTATTTAAAATGTAACAAAAGATGAAAACTTTTATCTATGGTTCCATTTTCACCGTTATATTTATTAAAATGTTACAATACATTAATTTTAATTATCATAGTAATGTTTTTCTATATAAATGTCACTATAAACAAACATAAATTTATGTTATAAACAAATTACTTATGATTTGGAATTAAAATCAAAACTCCTACATTTCAGCAAATCACGAATAATTTTTCACCATCACACTTCGACTCACGTTTCACCTTTGACCTACACTTCTCTCTCATTACACTTAATATTAACATCCTCCGATTTTTCCTTCACCATTCAATCTACTCCCTATAGAACGTTGTTCTCGGTGAAGTGAAGGAACTAGGGTTCTGAATGCAGTGGAACTTCACAGGTATGTTAGGTTTTCACGAAGGAAAGGGACTAATTTTCATGATGAAAAAATGGAATAGAAATCAATTTTAGTACATTGCTCATGCTTTGAATTCTCTTACGATCCCTTTCCAATTCTTCATCCCGGTGAGGTAGTTTGTGGTGTTATTGTGATAGGATATAATGGTTTCTCGGAGATTTTTCGGGTGGTCTTTGCCGCACATACAACCTCTGGTATCTGAGGTTTCAGAGCTGCTGGAGTCGCCATCGCCATACCTCAACCTCGGTATCGAGACTATCAGCTGATCGAGGTTGAGGAAGATATGGAGGAGGCCGAGGAGATTGAGTCGCCGCCTGCCGTCATTCCTTTCTCTTGCCTCTTCGCCTACGCTTACTGCCTCAACTGGTTTCTCATGATCGTCAGCTCCCTCGCTGGCATCGCGCACGACATTCATTTACTTAAACTACTTCACCAAGGTTCTTTAGGTTCCTCAGCATGGTTCGTTAAAAGAGAAATTTTAGAGGTTTAAGGAGGTTCAATTTCGTTTCACTTTCTAACAAAACCCTAGTTGTTGTTGTACGTCGCTTCTGGAATTTAATAAGCTTATGATAATTTAATTTTGATTTCGGTTAGCTTAGGCAGTGAAATTAAGTCTTGTGTACTTTGTTATTAGTTTTTGTAGTTTTTATCTCCATGTTTGTCGTGCTGTTTAAGGTAATTGAACAATTAACTTTCATTGAAAATTGACCTGACTACACTAAGCATGGCATAACCCAGTCCTTCCCTCTTTTCTCCCTTATTAGTTTATTCCCTTTATATAAGGTTTATTGTCCTGGTCAAAGTAATTTGTGGATGGATCCCTTATTAGTTTATTCATGATCTTAGGTCCTAGTGGTTCAACAAAAAGAGTGGACATTTTTAAGGAAGTGGAGCCTAGAAATTTCCTACTGGTGTTGTTGATCAGGTAAATGTGTTGAATATCTTAGCATTCTAATTTAGAAAGTTACTTTTTGTGTATATATTCTACTTATTCAACTTATACAGGGAAAAGATTTTTGTGTAGCAGTAGTGAGACAGGTCAAAGAAGAAACAAGAATTAGTAATCTCTGTTACCTATATTGTGGGCTAGTCATGAAATAGCATATATGATTGACTGCAAAATTTACCTTTCTGGCCTAAACCTAATGTTTTTGGATTCTTTCCAATTTTTCACGTTGATGCTGAATTTCTGGAAGTATTGGCATTCAGGTTGATGCTGAATTTCTGGAAGTATTGGCATTCAGGTTGATGCTGAATTTCTGGAAGTGTTGGAAGGTAAGTTTTCTTTTAAATTTTACATTCAATAAACAATTTTCTTTTACATTCGAGATGATTGAAGGGGCAAGAAAGTTATTGTGGTCAAATTTTAAGAAACATGTGATGATATCTATCATAAAATTATGGTCAAAGTTTTCATTTAGATTTTACATTCAATAAACAGTTTTCTTTTACATTTGAGATGATTGAAGGGGCAAGAAAGTTATTGTCTCAAATTTTGAGAAACATGTTATGATATCCATGTCACACCGCAATTATGTTCTGATATCTTTGCCACTTCTTCCTCTTTGTTGACTTGAATCTCTTGATTGAAGCCTCATGTTGATTTTGGACTAAAACTTTTTGGAGCTGATGTAATTTCTATTCCTAGTTTTTATATACGTGAAAGTGACTTCCTTCTAAATTTTACCTTTTTCTTGTGAAGGAAAATGCTAACTCTGTTTATTTCATTGAACAAAACTTGGTTTGTGGAAAGAATGTACTAATAGACATGAGCATACATTCAGCTAATGTCAAGGCAATTCGAGCAGCCCAAAAGTTCATCTATATTGAGAACCAATACTTTCTTGGCTCATCATATAATTGGGATTCTTACAAAGACCTTGGTGAGTATTGAAGTTAAAAGACCTTGTTACAGAAATTACCTACTGTTAACGATTATCAAGTATGTCATAGGCTATTTTCATTCTGAAGACCTTGTATTATCACATTTTTTTTATGTTAGAGTTTAATTTTTTATCTATTCATGTCATTGGCAAAAACATGAGGTTGTTTCTACTAATATGAGTTGATGTGACTAGGTAGAGTATTCTAAATTGTTTTGATAACGTGTAGGAGCGGTACATATTAGTAAGGAGAAGGAGAAAATGAAAGAGATGATCATTTAGAAGAGTTAACCTCCCTCCTCTTATTAATTCTTTGCCTTCCAATACTATTTCTCTGTATCGAGTTCTATTCCATCATTGGTATTCCTGTTTAAAACTAGTGATTTTTTACCAATTCTTCCTATTCCAATGTTACGACAGACAATTTGTTAAATTATGGTTTTTTCCATTTTCTTCAACACAGGTGCAAACAACTTGATTGCAATGGAAATTGCATTGAAAATAGTTGACAAAATAAAACAGCATGAGAGATTCTCTGTGTATATTGTTATTCCTATGTGGCCTGAAGGAGTACCTAAAAGTACTGCTACTCATCGGATTCTCTTCTCGCAAGTGGGCTTCCTTTATCTTTACCTCTTAAAATGGTAGTATATAAGACAAACCATTAAAACCTTTATTGGCTAGATCATGAAAATGGATTAGGAAGATTTGGTGTAAGAAAATTGATCGCAAGCCAAAAGAAACTGTTGATTTTTCTTTGCTTCATATTGTCAAATGATCTTAATTTGCTGAAAATGCTCATGATTTGCTGCTTAGATCTCATGACAATTGTATCACGTTTATAATTTAAAATGAGAAACATTTTATGAAGTTTTTCTAGCAACAATATATATTGCCATAAATTTAAAATAGAACGATGAAAAACCATGGAAAACATAATGTTATTTTGGTTCAGTCGTGCATTTGTCTCACATGCTCATGTTGATTTATTGGCAGTTCAAAACAAAAAAATTCTTTGTTCTTTATATTGAGTAATGTAAATTCATTATAACCGAAGACACATTGAATATTCTTTGATGCAGTGGATGCCATTTAATGAGTGTTCGTGGGTTGTTGTTGGAAAGGTCGAGTATTTTAATGTTCTGGAAGGCATAAAGTTGGATTGAATTGGTGATCCTGTTGTGGGAGAGATTGAGCTTGTGAACGGATGAAATTGAAAAGGAAACATTTTAGGTATGTTACTTACAACAACAACTTGTAGTGTGTTATAGTTGTGTTATAATGACATAAGTTCTCATAGTTTATTCACAATGATTTATTTAATTTGTCAGTTTTTCTATTTAATGTGCTGTGACATGTAAAGATTAATTTAAACTTCAAATATAGTTAAGTATTTGAGAATTGAAGACCATAATTAGTTATTGGACATGCCTTATTATTTAGTAGAACCTTTTAAAAAGAATGGGATAAAACTAAATGATCATGTTATTAAATAAATGTTAATAGAATCATTTAGTGACATTTTTATAACATTACTTTTACTTTAAAAGATGTAACAAAATATTTTTAGTAATAATTTTAAAATGTTGTCTCTTCATTAAAAAAGTTATTAAAAGCTTTTAGTGACATTTTTATTATGTTACTTTTTTATTAAAAAGTATTTCTAAAAGACTTTAGTAACATTTTTGAAATGTTTTTTTTTATTAAATAGATGTTACAAAAAATATTTAGTGACATTTTTATAAATGTTTCTTATGACAAGTAAAATGTTATTAAAAAAATTTAGTAACATTTTTATAGTGTTACTTTTTTATTAAAAAATATTATTAAAAAATTTTAGTAACATTTTTAAAATGTTATCTTTTTATTAAATAAATGTTACAAAAGATATTTAGTGACATTTTTATAAATGTATCTAATTACAAGTGAAAATGTCAATAAAAATTTTTAGTAACATAGAGAATACCTTATATTTGATAAAATGTTACTAAATTATATTAGTAATATTTTGTTTGATTTAGTAACATTTTTCTTACATTACTAATTATTATATATGTAGTAGTGTAATTAATTGTGACGGTGTGACAAGCCTGTGAAGAAGAAGAAGAAGAAGAGGCATGAAGATGAGTAGGAAGCAGTCCTAATATCTGGAAGAAGAAGAAACACGAATTTTTTTTTAACTTTTTTATTAATTTAAATATACAAATGGAAACATTTTGCATGTAATATTTAATTACATATTGATGAAATCCGTGGATAATATTTCGTGTATAATATTTAATTTACATACGGATATAATCCGTATATAATTCTTAATTTACATACGGATTTACATCCATATATAATAATTAATTTACATACGAATTTATATCTGTATGTATTATTCCGTAGATAAAATGAATTTTTTATGTAGTGAAATAAGCTTAGAAGAAGAAAATCATATAACAGTAGTTTCTAAACAAGCATTTAACTCATTATCTAGTTGGTGTGGGATTTCCAGTAGACCTCCCTCACGTTGAGACAAAGACATTTTATATGCGGAACTCGATATTTATGGGTAGTCCCATGATTGATAATAAAAGGTGAGTTTAAGTCTAAATTGATTCGTTGGGAGATGATGACTTGGGGTTAACTTTTTCCTATCTATATCATCATCCCTTTAGTGTTAGATGCTCTAGCACTATGTTGGGTGGTCAACACTGAAATTATTTTATTTTACTCATGAAACGACTACAATTAGTTGGTAAAAGGATAAACAATGTCTATATGCTAAATATCTCCTACATCAATTCTAGCTTAAATTGTTTGCTCTCCAAAATCAAGGAATCTTGGTTATGGCATAAGCGTATTGCACACATTCATATTCATCAATTGAATAAGCTTGTATCTAAGAACTTAGTTTGAGAAGGACAGGGTATCTAAAGCATGCCAAAAAGGGAAACAAATCAAAAATTCATTTAAACATAACAATTTTGTTTCCATTTTAAGACCCCTTGAGACGCTTCATATATGGACTTCTTTATAACTTCTCGGACCATGAGCATAGGTGGCAATTGCTATGGCTTGATTATTGCAGATGACTTCTCTAGATATACATGGACTCTTTTCATTGTATAGAAGGATGATGCAGTCAAAGCCTTCAAAAGACTTGCTACAATTTTACAAAATGAGAAAAATAGTAATATTGTTGCCATTAAAACTGTTAACGGGAGATTTTTTTCAAAATTAAAGATTTAACTTTTTTCCTTGTGAAAAACTTTGTATTAAACACCATTTTCCAACTCCTAGAATTCCACGACAAAATGAAGTAGTTGAGAGGAAAAATAGGTGTTTGGAAGAATTGGCAAGAACTTTACTTAATGAAACTAATCTTCCTAAATACTTTTGGGCAAATGCAGTAAACACTACCTGATATGTATTAAATAGAGTTTTGATAAGGCCTCTTTTAATTTATGAGGTTTTCAAAGGAAGAAAATAAAACATATATGATTTTAAGGTTTTTGGCTACAAATGCTTTATTTTAAACAATGGAACAGAAAATCTGGACAAGTTTGAGACAAGGTTGATGAAGGCATCTTCATAGGCTACTCTACTCATAGTCATGCATATAGTGTATATAATAAGAAAACTATGTCAATTGAGCAATCTATTTATATTACTTTTCATTAAACTAATTGAGAGTTGTAGGAAACATCTAAGATAGGTGTAGGTGATGATGAGATAACTAGTTTCCAAAGACTAAAGTTTGATGCAAACCAGGCAGTGGAGAAATAAGTGTTGTAGAGCTTCAAGAAGTTGAAATGATGCCTACTGCATCGGCTAGAAACATTAGTCTACCTAGAGAACGGAGAGTTCCAAGTGACTTGTCACTGGATAACACCATAGGACATATTGACAAGGGAGCATCCATTAGAAAATCCTTGAATTTTTTTTTTTTGTGAGCATATAATTTATGTCACATCTTGAACCCAAAATTGTTTGTGATGTTTTGGGTTATGTTAATTGGATTAATGCTATGCAAGATGAATTGAATTAGTTAAGTAGAAATGATGTGTGGATTTTAGTTCCTAGGACTAAAGAAATAAATGTCATTGGAATTAAATGGATCTTCAAAATTAAAATGAATGAACAAACTATCATTGTTAGGAATAAAGATAGGCTAGTAGGAAAAGGTTATAATCAGGAAGTAGAATTGATTATGATAAAAGATATACTGCTATTGGTAGACTAGAAGTTGCTAGGTTGTTACTTGTATATGTCTTCTCGTGTCATTTTAAATTGTTTCGAATGGATCTGAAAAGCACATCTTGATTGGATTTATCAATGAGGAACTATATGTAACACAAGCCCCAAGTTTTGAAGATCATAAGTTTCCTGGACATGTGTAGAAACTCAAGAAAGCATTATATGGGCAAAAGCAAGCTCCAAGGCAATGGTATGAGAGTTAAGTAATTTTCTACTGTCACATAATTATGAAAGAGGAAAATTAGATAAAAATGTTTTTATTAGAAGGGTTAATAATGATATTATACTTGTTAGCACCAGTGGGCTACTGTGATGATTTGATGAAGCCAACCAAGTGAAGACGTTCAAGACCTTATGAGCATATGTGGATTGCATGAAGAGTTCATGAAGATTGAAGACTTGGTCTAGAACTTAGGAGTGCGTGTTGTGGGGTAAGCTTGAGGTCTAATTAGTGATACATGCAATCTTAATCAATGATAAGCTCCACATGTATTTTCTGAATTAACAAAAGTTTTGAAAAATCATTAAAATCAAAACTTATGTTTTAAACAACTGTTTTAACTAATTGACTATTTGGAAAATCAATCGACTAAATTTTTAAATGACAGTTATGTTTAAATAGTTGGCGCGAAATTTTGGAAGTTAACGAAAATCATTCTAAACATTTTCAAAGAGAGCAAAAGCGCCCGTGAGTCTAGTGATCAAAGAACATTCAACGTTTTTCATCAAAAACTGTTTTCTTGAACTGCGACTGAAGCTTTGATTTGACTGAGACAGTTCTTCGCTGATTTGATCATCAGACTAAGCCTTGTATACCTTTTCTTATTACTTTTGTCATTCTTTGTATAAAAGTGCTTGTATTGCAGTAACTGTGTTCATCCTTCACTTGTATTGAAATTTCTGCTGCGTTTTTGAATTGCCTGGGTTGTTAATTCTGTTATGTACAGTAGGCTCTGTACAGGGTGCGATTTGTTGTGGGTTTCAGCAAGGGTCTTCGTGAAACACACAGTGGGTTTCTGTGTGGTTTCCTGTTCTACTGTGGGATCAGCAGTGGTCTACTGCGAGTTGCAGTGAGACGTTTCTAAGTTATACAGTGGTCTCTGTATAACGTTACTTGCTGTGGGTTTCAGCAAGGGAGTTCTTAAAGCACACAGTGGATTCTGTGGTGTTTCTTGTTCTTCTGTAGGGTCAGCAGGGGTTGGCTGCAAAGTGCAGTGTCTTCTTACTGTAGGCAAGTGCTGTAAACTGGATCAAGTTGATCAGTTTATTGAAATCCTTACTGTGTGTGAGGGACTGGATGTAGCCCGGTTGTTGGGTGAACCAGTATAAAAATCTACTGTGTCCTGATTTTCTCTTGCTCTCTCTCTCTTTCCGGTTCTTGCTGATTTTCTTGAATTTTTAGAATTAAGTGACTCTTGCTAATTGAATAATTGCATCATTTTCTGAAAGCATTTTTAGTAACAACTTAAAATCATTTATTCCATTTTAACTCAGTCTAATCCAAACTGCTTTGAATCTGTTAATAACCAGTATATCA
>Ga0099824_1007447_pt1 | contig 14488 bp, 11 predicted proteins | sample SiratrowhiteBW_FD_76837 | JGI IMG/M metagenome (GOLD analysis project Ga0099824, IMG submission 76837) | Root nodule microbial communities of legume samples collected from California, USA - Siratro white BW | ecosystem: Host-associated > Plants > Roots > Nodule | place: USA: California...
ATAAAAAAAAATAAATATATATATATATATATATATATATATATATATATATATATATATATATATATATATATATATATATAATATTTGAAAAAGATTATAAAGTTTTTTCATAAATTCAATTCACTTTCTTGTTGAATCAACTTGCTTTTTTGCAAACGTTTGTCTGTTATAATAAGAATTTATATCTTATTGTCAAGAGTTTAAGAAGAAAAACATGATACACACAATCAATTCAACATGGTTCTAAATACATAAATCATGTAATAATATATTTGTTTTTACTTAAGATATGATGTATTTTTTATATAATGTTTGTTCAAGTATTTGTTTAAATATCTATATATAACTGATTTGAAACAATGAGGGTATAGTGTAGAAGTTACAAAGTTATTATGAAATTAAGTATGGAGGAGTGAAGGTGTAGAGGAAGGAAGTCCTCTTGAAAAATAATATTAAATATGAAATACCAATGGTTATGTAAGAGAGAATGAGAAAAATCAAAGATTAAACTAAATTTTAGTACTAAATATGTATTGTTCAAATAAGATTTATCTTAAATTTTGTGATTTGTAGCATGATTTCATTACTGTCCAAAAACATAATATTGATATGTTTACTTACACAATTCCCTTGAGGGATCTAAAAAGAAATTAATCACTTAATATTTAAAAAGTTTATCGTTAGACAAAATTAATATAGTCATAAATGTATTGTCCTGATTTTATATAGAGATGTATACTAACAGTAAAAATTAAAAATTTAAATCTAAGAAATCAACCTGAAGTATAAATAAATAAACAAATTCCATTTTAGCATTTTCTTTTTCTCTTGATTTCCGTTTGATTTTTTTCCAGATTTAAAGGGTCAATCATTTGTAGTGAATAGACCCCATTCAAAAGTACCTTATCCGGAGAAGCAAAATTGCAATAAGCCGACACAGGATTGGTGGGACGGCAGAGAACAAGAGTAAACCCATCCTTAAAAAGTTAAACAAGAAAAGGAAAAAAAAAAAAAGAAAAAAAAGGTGAAGTCAATGCGGTAATTCTACACGACAAATCAAACCTTCTAACAACCTTCAAATAATCACCACAGTAACTTTATTGTTTTTTTATTTGTTTTTACGACAAACGGTCGCAGGTTCAACGCTTCGGATTCTGGTTAAACCCAACACAAGCCCACGAGTGTCACGCTTTTTCACACTCTCCCGATGGGCTTCGTTTTCGGAGTGGTGGTCGGAATTGTGGTGGGCCTGGGCATCATAGTAGGCTTCGTCCGCTGCGAGAATGCTCGGGCCGCCCAGCGCTCCCAGCTCGCCACCACCATCGCCGCCTTCGCCAGGATGACCGTCGAAGATTCTAGAAAGATCTTGCCGCCTCAGTTCTACCCTTCCTGGGTCGTTTTCTCTTCCAGCCAGAAGTTGAGCTTTCTTCTCTCCACACGCACTTTCTATAACCAGTTCTCTCAAATTCGGTCTTGGACTAACGCTGTTGTGTTGTTGTTTTCAGTTGACTTGGCTTAACTCGCATCTCACCAAGATCTGGCCCTATGTTAATGAGGTAGCTCGTGGTTTATGCTTCAGATGTGGCTTTCGTGGTGGTTGTTCATTTTATTTTTTTTTGGTTCATGCGTCGGTTTTGCTAGGCTGCTTCTGAGCTCATAAAGACGTCGGTGGAACCCATTCTTGAACAATATAGACCCGTGATTTTGGCTTCTCTCAAGTTTTCCAAGTTGACACTTGGTACTGTGGCGCCACAGTTCACAGGTTCGTCGATCCAATTGCTTTGGATTTTTGGCAATCCGCATTTCCTATGGTGCTTTTGGTACTGTAGTCATCTGATTGGTTCCCCTCCTTTTCGTTGAATAAAATCTTAGATAGTGCTTGCTTAGAAGTATGTGTGGTTTGCCAACAGTCTAAGACTTGTTTACTTTAATTTGATTTCCCTTTTTTGATTTCTTTAGCTGAGTTTGGACTGTAGGGGAACTGGCTTGCAGTGGTGAGTGGAGTGGAAATCGAGTTATTTGCTTAGTGAAACAAAAATGTAGATGAACCAACTAAGCCAAAAGTTCAAGAGCAGACACATAAATGATTTGGTACTTCTATAACAGGCGTAACATATTTTGAAAATAGGACAACTAGATTTCAGTTTTTGCACCAACCGTACGAGCTTTGGCCTCTGCTTCTATGACATTAAAGTGGGTTTCTCTAATTTCCACCATTGGTCAAGCATAAAAGAAATGATAGCCTTTCCATTGTGCTTCAATTTTACCATTCCTATTTTTCAGCTACCCCAGGAGGCATGCCCTCAAACTCGTATCTCTAATTGCATAGAATTCTAAAGAGTTTAAACTGGAGGTTATTTGTTGTTCGGTTGCTTCTAGCTTATGCAAAAATATTTACACAAGTTGTTTCTTCTGTTTACTCATTTCATGTCATCATTTTTACTTGATTAAGGATCTCTACCCAAATTATTTGACGTCATAAATTTCTTTGGAGCTTCTGATTTGTTGATGTTCTTCTTTAGGTGTGTCTATAATTGAGGATGGAGGGGATGGTGTTACAATGGAGCTAGAAATGCAATGGGATGGGAATCCAAGTATTATACTTGATATTAAAACTCTTCTTGGTGTTGCACTGCCAGTGCAGGTACTTCTTTCAATTTTTACTGCACTGCATGTGTGGTTACTTGTTATTACCTGGTTAGATGCTATAAATGGATCAGTTGTTTAGGTTATTCTATTAATATTCCCCCTGTTATTATCTTTGAAGTCTCCAAGCCCAATTTTGCCTTTTCTTTTCACTCAAACTATTGTAAGACCCATATTCTTCCAATTTAACAAGAGATCTTATCCAATTAGCTCCTAAACTGAATATTATATTGGATTTGTTTGTTCTTTTATATTTCATTAGTGGTACCCCATTGATAGAACCATGAGAATAGAAGACCATTTGACTAGGTGGAGGAAAATTTCTCCTCTCCTTCCTTTGTCATTATCATTAACATGCATGAAAAAGCATGGAATGTTTGTGAGTAAAAGCTTTCTGATTAGAAATCCGTGATTTTTTACTTAAGTAATATACATTAAGTTTGTGAGGTTTATTCTTTGAAAGAACATAGTTGATTTTGTGATCTCATACTCTCTTTTCAGGTAAAAAATATTGGATTTACTGGTGTTTTTAGGTTGATCTTTAAACCTCTAGTTGAAGAATTTCCTGGTTTTGGAGCTATTAGCTATTCATTAAGGCAGAAGGTGTGATATCTCTTCTTAAATCTGTTAATTTTCTACTTTTTCTCAGTGCATCTACATTAGGACAAACTTTCAAGGTATATATTCATTTTTTTTGTCTTACAATGGGGCCAAACACTCTCTTAAGGTTCATTTTTAATTAAAACATATGTTATATGTTTTTGCAAGATCTAGAATAATTTGTTAAAACATTTGCATTAGTCTCATGGATAGAATCTGATTGATTTAGATTTGTATTTAATTATTCTTGCACACTAGGTGAGTCCACACGCAACAGCAAGGTTTCCACCTTGTGACTTGATCGTTACAGTTACTAATTATGGAAACGGTTCCTGTCCTCATAACATCCCTCTCTTCAATGTGCTCTAATACAGCCACATGCAATTCCCTCCTCTCACATTTCTTTATGCATGCCTGTAACACTTGTCAATCCATATTTCTGTAAAGTCGTTAAACCTCATGTACCACATGTAATATATTTAATCATTTCAGAATATTTTAACTTTCAGAAAAAGTTGGATTTTACTCTTAAAGTCGTCGGTGGCGACATATCGGCAATCCCTGGATTATATGATGCAATTGAGGTCTGGACTACTCCCATTATCTGTTAATGATACCCATTTGTAGCTTTTCATGATTCTTTGCTTTTGCTCAACATCTCTCTGATTCTGATGATGAATATGTCATGTTAATTGTTATTTAGCTTTTCCAGTATTGATGCAGAAACTTGTAACTTTAAATTACTTTTGTCTTCCAACTAGATGTTATGTTTTTTATTACCCTTTTATTTATAAAAGCCATGACACAAATCTAATACCCAGCACATAAATTTTGGTTAAAGAATTAATTATATCAGCTCCAGTAGATTTTTAACTCTGTCATTCAATTTTTTTTTTATTTAGCATTTGTTGAAGTTCGATGGAAGATTGTTTTTCATTCTTCACCGTAGTTTGAAAAAAATGGCCATAACTTCGCATTCATTTTACTTTGGTTAGAGAAAAGCCTATTGCTCTGAAGTGAATTTTGTAACTGAAGTTCAGCTTTACTCACCAAATATCATTACTGCTAAGTATTGGTGAAGAAATAAAGGTAGGTTTTCATCTCACTTTTTTCCAAAAAACATTCCAAAAGCTTTTTATGTATTAACTTGTTAAATTAAATCATGAAAGATGTTGAAGTATGAATGTGAAATTAACTTATAAACATGTAGCTTTTATAAATGCATCCCGCTTCCTCCCCATCAATTTTCCTATCTTCAACCTTTTTTCATCTCCTCATTATTAGCGCACGTTATCTGTACAATTTTTGAGTATGAAGTTAGAAAATCTAGACCACTGAATTTGTGCATATATTTGCAACACGTGAGTTCATTTTTAAGTTTGTACTTACTATTAAGGTATTCTTGTCATTCTAGGTATGTGAAATCTTTTGAAATGATTTAAGTGTCTATATAAACAATATTTTGTCCGTATGAAGCGTTTTATGTGATTGTTTTTGTGTGTAGAAAATGTAAATAAAATCATTATTGTGTTCATTCCTCTATATTTACATCTACATCTGTTACTTTTGGTGGCTGCTACTGTATCCATATTTGGTACTTCGCCGTCTTTCATATCATTTATAAAATTTATTATTGTATTCTACTCTATTTAATCTTTCATAAACAGAAAATTACCTGAGCTTATTATGATATGAACGTTGAGAGAACCGGTTCACAAAAGCTAGTCATTGTAGTTAGAGAGTTTAAGATTTAATAACCTTGCACTATAATCCTATACGAACAATATGAGACTAAGTGTCACACCTTACAATTGGATTTTCATCATGCCGCTGCACGTTTCAGCTCCAGTGAAGTTGGAGAGTTCAAGATTTATAAACCTTGCACTATAATACAATGAGATTAAGTCTCACCGCTTACAATTGGATTTTAATCATCCCACTGCGCTTTACAACTCCAGTGCCCGTACAGATTGATGCCACCACTTACACCTCTTGTTTGAACTTGATAGACATAAACATGGTGGAAAGTTCTGATACCAGTTAATAATAACAAATTTGAGAGACCCTCTTGTAGTTGGAGAGCCCAATGCCTTATGAACCCCACGGGGTCCACATTAGAATCCCATGCTTTCATTGTGGGACAAAAGTCCCATACCTTGCAATTGAATCCCAACATGTTCCTATATCTTTTCATGCCTTTTGTCCCTTTCTCTCTAATTAGATGAATTATTTAGGTTTCTGAAATTCAGATGTTTAATAATAATTAGGTCTAGTAAATTATTACAGGGGGCAATTCGTGATGCTGTTGAAGATTCTATTACGTGGCCTGTGAGAAAAGTTGTACCCATCTTGCCTGGAGATTACAGGTAAATCAATCACAATTTATTATTTTTTTTTTCTTCCGGTTCTTATGTTAAAAATTAGAGGTTTTAGATGTAGAGGGAGGAAGAAAAATACTCAGAATAATACAATTATGTTGACATTGGTGTGAAGGATATGATTCACAATACAAACCGTGAAGTCCATGACCCTATTTATATTAATAACGTTCTCTCTTCAACAACCACAAAATACTTGACTCCTAATGCAAATTAAATTGAGGTAATCATGAATTTCACCAGAACTAGGAATTACTAAGAGATCATCTGATATACTACGTTCTTAAGATACAATCACAAATTTTGTGATAACTTCTAAATATTCAAATGACTTTTTTATCACGGGACTACTTTCACTATGGTCTCAGCTGATTAAATCACATGTTTTCCTTATGAACCTCACAACTGTACTTTCTTGTTCAGTGATTTGGAGTTGAAGCCTGTGGGTATATTAGAAGTAAAGCTTGTGCAAGCAAAGGAATTAACAAACAAGGATATCATTGGAAAATCAGATCCATATGCTGTAGTATACATACGGCCTCTACGTGACAGAATGAAGAAAAGCAAGACAATTGTATGTTAGTTTCTTTTCCTCTGTATATCTTCCTAGACAAGTTATTGGATTTCAGTTATGGAAGAAATAACTAATTTTGTTTTCTCCCTCCAGAACAACGATTTGAATCCGATTTGGAATGAACACTTTGAATTTGTTGTTGAAGATGTGTCCACTCAACACATAACTGTTAAAGTTTATGATTCTGAGGGTTTACAGTCATCTGAATTGATTGGTTGTGCTCAGCTACGACTCAGTGAACTTCAACCTGGTAAAGTGAAGGATGTTTGGTTGAAGTTGGTCAAGGATTTGGATATCCAAAGGGATAACAAGAACAGAGGGCAGGTGAGAAATACATGCATAACTTGCTATGTTAAAACTGTTGAGGGCTAGAAGATTCTTGGTTGAGGAGAGAAATTTTTTGTTGACTTTAGAGTTTACCTTTGGACCCCCACTAACACTATAATGCTTAGCTATCCTGTGTTTTCTGAAAATATGTTAGCAAAATGCAATCATTTTAGTGACATACCTAGAGCTAGATAAAGCTGAGCGGAAACACTTATTTGTCATATATCTCCTATTTCCACTTCTATTTGAAATTACGGTTTCAAATTGGTCATTTGCTAAAATTATTATATAACTAAATATTTAAGAGTCTAAACATGAAAGCATGTGCACATATACGAAAATATAGGGATGGATATATGTAAAATGCATTCAAAAGGTAGTGTGGTTCCTGGTGTCAAGTCAATCAAGCTTTGTCATCAAGAGGGGAAGTGCCTTAGGCTTTTGGTTAGGCTGGTCTTGTCATTCACGTTATGCCCGTCCATATAAAAAGAAGTGGTTATATTTTTTTTGTTTCATTCTATAATATTAAAATTTAGTTCCTGAAAGTACTTTTCAAACTTCAAAGTTGTCTGTTGGTGGTATTGATTTGCTCCCTACGTTTGACAAAACCAACTTCTCTCTTGAAGTGTAGGTGCTTTGAATTTCATGGATCAAAAGTACCAGTAAATATGGATTTATAATAATTCCCTAGTCTGTATACAATTGTGAACATATTTTCAATTGTATGGATGGTATAATAAAGATATTTGCTTCTTTGTTAAGCCTGTTTGTATTAGCTTAATTTGAGTTCAAAATAACTTGTAATCATAATTTTGCTGGAGACTTTAGAACAAGGTCAAAATTTCCCTTGATTAAGTGAAATCTGTGTTGAGATGGAGGATAGTAGGCATAATAATGTGGTTAGGCATAGCAAAATTTTGACTCTTGCGGTTTAGGAACAGTTAGTAATAATATATGCGTAGTGGAGGAAGAGGTTTGGGGCGTGATGTATTTTGTGAACCTCTCTCTCTGTTGCCTTTGACTTGTCTCTTCTCTCTTTATTGCAATTTCTGTAAATTCTGTACTGCAATTTATTTTGGTGTAATTCCTCACAACGGGGCTGATAATTACCACTGAATATATAAATTATCGAGAGGAATTCTTCACTTATATGCTTTCTACGTTTTCACACTCTTTCAGAAGAAATTGAATACAGGAACCAATGCAATCTGACTTGCTACATTGTTGTTCTTTCTGCTTAGGTACACTTGGAGCTCTTGTACTGTCCATTTGGCATGGAGAATAGCTTCACAAACCCATTTGCTCCCAACTACTCAATGACATCTTTGGAAAAGGTTCTTAAAAATGCAACGAATGGAATAGAATCTAATGGAAATGAAATTGCAGCTACCCCGAAGAAAAAGGAGGTTATTATTCGAGGAGTCCTTTCTGTTACTGTAATATCTGCTGAAGACTTGCCTGCAACAGATTTCATGGGGAAATCCGATCCTTTTGTTGTTCTTACCTTGAAGAAAGCAGAAACAAAAAATAAAACCAGGGTATTTCCAGTTTTTTGGTTGAATTAATTATCATCTTGTGACGAACATGGCCGTAAAAGTTTGTTAATTTCGCAGGTTGTGAATGACAGCTTGAATCCAGTTTGGAATCAAACATTTGACTTTGTTGTAGAGGATGGATTGCATGATATGCTAATTGTTGAAGTTTGGGACCACGACACATTTGGAAAGGTAAAATATTTGCTTTATGTTGAAATTTGTTTCTAAGATTACATTCTTTTATTTATTGTCTTGATGATTTCAAGTCAATTAGTATTGAATTTTAAAACAAATTATGTGGCGTGCCATTATATATTATCAAAACAACTTTAGGGAGGTTAGAAGAAGTCTATGGATTTATCAATTTATGGGATTGAATTAATGAAACTGTTGGGCGCTTCTATGTTGCATAATGTGGGAAATGTGAGTAAGGGGCAAAAATAAAGATTTGGGTTGTAGCAACACTGCTCATATGACAAAGAGGGTAGGAAAGAAAGGGAAAGGAGGTTTTAGGAGCAAGGATAGAAGTGAGGAAAAGGTTAGGGAGAGACATCAAGTAATTCAGTGGAGTGGAAGGACATTCGGTCATTGAGAGAGTGAGTTTTTAGATAGGGAGGCTTGAAACAAAAACCCCTATAAATGTGGTGTGACATTAGGATATGTTATGTTACTTCAATTTAATAAAATGGATAAAGTAATTTTTTGATTGTTTTTGTAGGATTAAATTTTAAATTTAAACTTTTTATTTTCTCAATTTACTTTAGTTCTTTTCATTATTTAACTACTGAAAATTTGATCTAATAAAAGTTTTGATCAGTATGAACTGTCCTGAATCAAACCATTCTTCATCGTGTTGGTTTGATTCAGACTTATTAGAAAGTTTTTCCGCATTCAAATTGAAACCATCTTTGATTTATTCTGACATTTTTCTCCTCCAAAACAAACCAAAAGACCCTTTACACACCTGTTCTGGAGGGCATATGTGGAGATGTTTCACCTCAATCCTTGAAATATGACCTGTATATATTGAACAAATTCATTTAGTGTCATCACTACTATCAAATCAATATTATTGCTTTTCGTATCATTGTTATAACTAATATTGCTGTAACTTCTACCCATTATGATTACTAACCATCTCATCATGAATAACCATTTGGAAGGGAGTTTATGATTACTCATCATCTCATCACTCTACAAATTTCCTCACTTTAAGGGAGTTTATAGATGGTTAAAATTGTGTTAGTTTGCGAAAGTTTTAAAAACAAAGGTGTTTTTGTTTAATGGTGCAGGATTATATGGGGAGGTGCATATTGACGCTTACTAGGGTAATACTGGAAGGGGAGTACAAAGAACGTTTTGAGCTAGATGGTGCCAAATCTGGGTATTTGAATTTGAATCTCAAGTGGATGCCCCAACCAATTTTCCGTGATACGTAAATTTCCCATCCACCGGAGCACATCTTGTATCGTATCTTAATCGTAGTTATACTTAGCAAATGTATATACTTTTTTTCAAACATAATAAGGATATACGAATTTTTCTATCATACTATTATTTTCCATCATCCCTGTGATTTTATTTGTATTCAAATGTAAAATCAACAGCATGTGGTTGCATAGTTGTTTTTTAACTGTAGTTTTGGTTGCTTTTATCATCTGTCTTACTCGAAATAAATTATCTAGCATTGTTCAATGTTATCAAAGTAGCATTAATTGTACTAAATAAATATGAATATGGTAGAAAGTAAATTCCACGCTCGATGACTATTATCTGAAAAAGAAATATTGTAGCTCTTTTTGTTACTTTTATTGTATTAAAGTTATATATATATATATATGTATATGTATATATATATGTATATATGTATGTATATATGTATAAGGTAGATACTCGATATTCGGGTGTAATCTTTAAATCTGCTCACCTTAAATCTGTTATTAGCTTTATACAGAGCATAGTTATGTTTTGCTTTTTCGTGTCAGGTATTGTTTAATGTCTGGCTTGATATAAATGTCATTGGAACTGTTTTTATGCTTTGGTCTAAATACCTGAAATATTAGTTTCTGAATGACGTTATTTTAGATTTCAGTACCTAACAATGTCTTTTTCTTTTTCCAATCACCACCTCTCCTTTCTCATTCACCATTTTTTCTTTCTTTTAAATTCTTTACATAAACTAATTACCATTAGTATGAAATACAGAATAAGAAAATGTTCTCATTTTCAACTTACCATGGGTTATCAGATTACGAGAATTTGATATGCAATATTTTATGAACTAAATTAACCCGACAAAATGAAAAAAAAAAAATCAAAATCTGACTTGTAATAGGTCACTACTAATGAAAAAAATAAGTAAAAAAAAAAAAAAAAAAACAAAAAAATATAAAAAAAAAAAAACACAAAAAAAAAAAAAAAAAAAAAAAAAAAAAAAAATAAAAAAAGGAAAAAAATAAAAAAAAAAAAAAAAAAAAAAAAAAAAAAAAAGACCAGATAATGTCTAATGATAACAGTACATTCATTACATCGATACATAAATGTGTTCACAAATTTAAATATTTCATCCAACCATTTGATAAAATGAATTCAATTTGTTCTGTCCCTGAACCAAATTCATATTTTTTTTACCGAAAATGTTTTCGAAAACTTTTGGATCTCTATCCTTACTCAATTTCCAAAGTTCGAAAATAGTGAAAAATCGACCAAATAATTTATGAGACGTTGATAATACAAACTTTTGTTTATATATACATCTGAAGCAGAAAGAACTAGACAAAGGAATTAAACCTTAATTTCCCATTATTTGATAATATAAGATTAAATTTCGAGTGAGAATATAATAAATGAGAGAGTATATGTCTATCGAGATTAGAAAGACCGTGTTTTAAGATAGTTAAAAATAGTTTATTCAAAAAAAAGTTAATTATTTTTTTCTGGTAAAAAAATAAATTATGTGATTTTTTTTTTGTTAAGTATGAGAAAAAAAAAATGTTGCCCTGATATAACACAGTGCCATATAGATCACTGAAACGGAAGCATAACAATATGCAGATAATATCTCGCTGCCAATTTTTTCCTTCTGCTAAAAGCAAGTTCACTAAATACTCTTAGCAGCGTGGTAAATCAACAAGCATACAGGCCAAATACATATAACATTTCCGTGGTCTTTCATTTTGCTCACTCGGATACTATTGAACTGCATATACATACACCAAGGGGCTCACTGCTTCAAAGTTCCCAATTACATCTTGGCAACTTCATCTATAACTGTCAATAGATAATGTTTCAGTTTTCTTCTTCTCCGATTGCTTCCCCTGCATGCATTGCCAGAATTCAAGCGGTTTGCAATTATTCTTTGAATGTGCGTCAAATGAATCATAAAAAGAAATTACATCATTGGTTTAAATATCTCTTCAAAGAGTCAGAGTGAAAGATACTCTTAATCAGGTTACCTTACCATTTTATCTCTATTAAAAGAGATTAGAAAAGAATTAAAAATCAGTAAGTGTACCTTAATTTAGGGATAACCTTTTTTGTCGGAGCTTTAAAAGAAATAATTCTCTAAATAAGCTATACTTTAGAATGCATGACCCATTAAATCTGAATGCATATTTCGCACCTGATATATAGGACATGTACTACACAATTCATAAACCGAGAAGGTTTAAGCAGAACATTAAACGAACTAACAAATTAAAAACATACCAAAATATCAAGAAGTGCTAGGTAAGACCAACAAGTATCAGGCACAACCATACACAATGTTTACATAATCAATAAAAAAAAATAAGTACCTAAAACCAATAAGTATGTTTAAACAACAACTAAACCCAGATTAAGAATGACATAGCCCATCCCCAAGGCTCATATAGATAAAAATTCATTAAGAATAATATAAATAAATCACTACTCTAAAGTACTTAATACTAATATTATTATGTATTCATTACTGTATTTATTGTAACTCTTAAACTATTAATTTGAGCGTCAAGAGTGCCTTCACAGGCACACTAACTCTCGTGGATCCAAGATGAGACCGAGATATGTCGCAAAAGACCAAAGACCTCTAAGCAGCCTAAGACTAATCAACAAGAGATTACATGAATTTACAGAAGTCTTCTCGGTAAATATTTTAGAACGAGGTTTTCTCTTATATACTCTTCTCAAGTTCTATCTATAATCTTATGCGACTTGAATTTTTCTCAGTATACTCTCTCACTCCTACCACTATTGTGTTTGATACATAAATAATTTAATAAAAGACTCTTTTAATGAAATGAAGAAAAAACTCTGATAATATCTTAAATTTAGACTTAATTTTAGGTAAAACCCAATCATGTACTACATTCAGAATATATCTCTAATCTAGGTAAAAGTCGAGTTTTTCTCAATATCACTCTGCTAAGTTATATGTATTGCATATCTTGCGATTCTTGTCAACCAAAATAAGTTTTGAACTTCCTGGGGTTCACTAAAGCAAGTTTCTTTGTACCATTCCCAACATGTACGAAGAAGAAAACATTACACAAACCAACCCTCAAAATTACTATTCGAATGCAGGTCATAAAGATATTAAACTTCTACCATTATCATCTTCAATAAAATGCATGTGGCGGAGAATGTCTACTTTTTGTGCCTCGCCGTTTGTTCAAAGCAATTACAACTTCCAATTCCTCACAACAGCAAGATAATCACATATTTCCCCTACCACTTGATAGCTATGACAAAAGAAAATGGTGGAGTGAACCTACCAATACTGGTTATGCAATACGAAAGAGTCCGTTGGTACTTTCTTGCCATCATCATTGCGGTTCCAGTGGTAGACAGCATGAGTCCTATTTTTTATCTCCAAGGTAGAGTGTCCATAGCTTGCTTCACGAAATGCAGAATATTCAGGCTGCGGATCCAAAAACCTGCACGACCAAGGATAGAATTAAAACTTATATGACCAGACGTATTTGACAAACAGTAACTACGGATCATAACCTCTAACGAAAATTGAATCTTATTCATAAAGGATTAAATAGAAACCCAAGATAACAATGGTAAAAAATACGATAATAGATATAGTTTCTTGAATTTACGTTGCAGCCAGTCCTTCTTGATTTCCACCATCTCCGACTGTAATATAAACAGGTGCTGATTTATCAGGTAACGGATACCTGTTACCGCTTGTTATGTTGTAGTCTATATTGGAGAAACGATACTGAAAGAATGACAAAAAGATTATAAGAATCCACTACGATATTACTGAAGAAATATATTGCTCAACCTGTAGATACCAAGAAGACATACAAGAGTCTGTGTAGGGAGAGGACCAAAACAAATGAGTAGAAAGTGAAAAACATACTGATCTTTCATAAGCATGGACATGTCCAGCAAAGATCACGTCAACTTTGTATTTAATGAACCAGCTCTCAAATACTGATCGCATGCTTTCACCCTCCATATAGTGAGCTCCATTACTGTTGTAGAGTGGCACGTGCATGAGCACAATGAGCCAAGGAGTCTTCTCCCTATCAACCCGCTTCAGCTCTTCTTCAAGCCACATGTATTGGGGCGTGTATTTTACTGCAATGAAAGATCACTATTACATAATACCATAAAAGAAAGCATAGAAAATTTTCAAAAGACCAAACACAAGGCAACAAAATGTGGTAACAAGCATACATAATGGTAGTAGTGACTTTTCAACCGAAACAGGTACAGGTCTAAGTAACAACATCTAACATTCTTAAGACCTAGAAACTTCAGAATGCTGCCCTCCACCATTCCTAACAAACTGGCACCAGAGTCCTAATGTAAAGAAGTCAAAGCCTTTTCTTTTTTTTTCCTTTACCCGTTTGGAAAAATCAAATATTGGTACCATATTCCAACTGGACAAGTACTTGTCTTTGGAATATTGTTTGCTTTCATTTCTTTTTTTTATCAGTACAATGAAACGAAGAGAGATAAACACAACAATATGTCTCTTGCTGATAAAAAAAAATGTCTCTCTTGAACTATGAAGCACTAATTCCAACACGAACACCAAACACAACACTCGGACACGATTAATATCTAAGATATAGGACACAGCAACAGCGTTTATATATAAAAGATATATACCTTGTATTATTTATAACATAAGAATGTCTCTCTTGAACTATGAAGCACTAATTCCAACACGAACACTAAACAAAACACTCGTACATGATTAATATCTAAGATATAGGACACAGTAACACCGTTTATATATATGTAAGAATAAAGAATTAAAGAGAGAAAACAGAGAGAAATCTGTATATTTGAGTTGTGTTTTTAGTTACAATGAGAAGGTTCTATTTATAGAACCTTAAGGAAGACAAATACAGCTAACTACAGCTAACTACACAGCTAATCTCCATGTGTCCAGCTCATTACAGCTACTCTCCATTAATCCA
>Ga0099824_1007448_pt1 | contig 14487 bp, 4 predicted proteins | sample SiratrowhiteBW_FD_76837 | JGI IMG/M metagenome (GOLD analysis project Ga0099824, IMG submission 76837) | Root nodule microbial communities of legume samples collected from California, USA - Siratro white BW | ecosystem: Host-associated > Plants > Roots > Nodule | place: USA: California...
ATAACATAATACCTATAACCAAAATGACATTACTAAGAAAAAAAATTCATATATATATATATATATATATATTATTAATAATATAATTGAAATAAATACTAAAAATAGTTGTAATATTCAAGAGTCTAAGTTTTATATTGAGTACAAATGAGAAAGTATATATATAAAAAAAAAAATCTTAAATTTTGGTGTAAGAATTTTTGTTTTATTTTTAGGTTATAGATTGAACGTTGCGTTAATTCTTTGTATGAGTTTGACTAAGTTCTCAAGTTCTACATTGAACAAAAATAAAAAAGTTGAACAATATAGAAGAAATAAACTCCAGAAAAACAATGTCTTGAAGATAAATGTGACATCATTTTTTTAAAATTTTCCAATAAGATTCAAACATTAAATTTATTTAAATTTTATTTTAGTTATAAATCATACATAAGATTCCTTAATTTAAGATATACATTTCATTTTTTTATTTTATTTCTACTTACAATTTAAAATCATAAACAAATATATAAACTATTTATGTATAACATTGTGCGGTGGAAATTTTCATTCTGGCATATATATTTCATATTTTATTTTATCTTTGATTAAATTTATTAAAAGATAAATATAAATTAGCTATACATAATAATATATAAAAGGGGTTTTTTCATTACGTATTTCATATTCATATTTATCCTTAATTATATATATTACCTTTAATTATACTTTAAATGAAACAAATAAGAAGAGCATAAACAACCTATCTAAGTAATAAAAGTAGTTATACATGTAGTATATATAACTGTTAATTGTTTTTCTATTTAACTACCATTACTAATATTATTATTTTCCTTAAAATATATAGAGGCAGAGAGTAGATTTTTCACTGGTTTTTATAATTGAACCTATTTTTCTTATGAAAAATAGATAAAAATTCCAAGCTCAAAATAAAATACGTGAGTGCCCCAAGGTACAAGTTCAAATACGTCAGAAGAGAAATGGGCTACAGCCCAAGGCCTAAATGAAATTCGAGAGGACTATGCAGCCCAAAAGACCTCGTTAAAATAAAACGGGAATGTATACCATGATCTTTTAACTATTTTTTCTATAATACAAATTTATATGTTAATCATATTTCTAAAGTTAAAATTCAGAACACATGTTATATATAGATGTATCAAAATCATAAATGTAAGTATTTGTGACTGTCTAATAATTTTTCAATACTATACATTTGAGAAGTTAGCAAAACCTAAAAATTATAGGAAAAGAGAACCAGACTTGCAACCTTATTACAATGAGCAAATACCAAAGTCTCATGTCAAATTCTTCAATTTGGCTTTAACTTTCTACACTCCAAAAACCTCACCTACCATAATCGTTTTACTTAAAAAAAAAAGGGTATCTTTAGAATGTAAGAATAGGGTGCAGAGTGAGTTTTTTTAGCACATAAAAAGACACTCCCTTAACATGACTGCTTCTTCCTCGACCTTCATAGTTTCTTGGGACACTTCCATATATTTAAAAATTTTCCAAACTGTCTTTCATATTTTATTTTATAGATAGATATACCTTTTCCAACCTTAAACCTTCACCTACACACTCTATCCAGTTTACTAAATTGCAAATTAGATTAGTTGCAAATTAGATTAAGTTCATCCATTGATCATCCGGTACGTAAACTTTTTATTTTAGCTTCTAATTTTTCTTCCGATTTATAAAATGTATAACGTTGAATTGTTTAGTTTATATTTTTAAAAAAATTATATATTGGATGACTTCATGGAATATTCAAAATCGATAAAAATAAAAAATCTTATTTTGCCGTTATTCTTCATTGGTGTTCAACACTCTCCACCAGTAAAAAAACCATTTAATCACACACTCAATCTTCAAAAACCCCACCGATGAATTTCAAAGAAAATGATTACTATGCTGCATTGTGCTGACTGTGGGATGATTTTATATCAAAGAAGATGCATACCCTTTTTCGTTTTTTCGTTATTTTCATAAGAGTAATTTTGGAATTTAAAATTTTATGGAAGTACCGGATGAGATCATGCGTGGAGGGAGAATTCGTCCCTTGACAAAGGCCTTGGTGAACTGAGTCCAAAAGTTTAAATGGGGCGACATGGTAGTTTGAGTGAGAGATTTTGCTTTTTGCACCGATAAATATTACATGTACTCTAATATTTTTAAAATTATCATTCTACCCTTTATAGTCATTGTCAATGGTGACTTCAATATTCCCTTTTCTATAAATCTTTCGAACCAAAATTTTTCATAACAAGTTTTTTCGAATATATAACATGCTTTCTGAATTATGAAATTCAAAACATGTTTCTAGAATTCGCAATATGAAACATATTTTAAATATGACAATTCACAACACTACGTAAACATTTATTTTTCTTTTTTCAAAATTGTGTAATCTAAAAATATTACAGACAGAAAAATATTGAACAAATAAAATAATAAAGATTTTTTTTACAAATATGTTATATTTACAAATTTCTAATAGAATATTTAATTTATTTTAACATGCACATATTCTCAACTTTAGTATATATTTATTAAATATTTCTATTGCAGCTCCTTTATTAAGAATATAAACTAATGGACATTTTGGCCTTAGAAACGGAAACGAAATTATTACAACTAGCTTTTATTTGATGGTTTTATTCTATCCATTTCTACGTCTTTTGTATTGGACAAGATTACGAACAATTCATGTACTGTCACAATACAACATTATAGGTTTTTATGTTCAAAACTCAAGTTAACCAAAGCATTTATCACTCACAAAAGTCTAAATTTATTTTATATATAATAAATAATATTAAATGGTATTAAGTACTTTCTCGATTATTATTAAACATAATTAATTTTTGCGTATATTGCATTATTGAATATGAAGGGAATAAGTGCATGTTAATTACATAAATATTTAGGTGTGGTTGAACAAAATTTCTCACATTACTAAACACTAAATATGAAAATTTGAAAGTTTTATGTTGAATGGGATTAGAAAACCTAAATGATAAATAGGTAAATATAAAGGTATGCTGTGTGAGTTGGGCTTGGCCCAAAAACGAAGCCCAGAAGCAACTTCAAAAACCCTAATGTTCTCCTCCTTAACCACCCAGCACCGTGAGAGAAAAGGTTTGTGCCGTTGTTTGCGTAGTGCGGTGAAGTGAAAATGGTGTCAGGTTCGGGAATCTGCGCGAAGAGGGTGGTGGTCGACGCGCGGCACCACATGCTGGGTCGGCTCGCGTCCATCGTGGCGAAGGAGCTGCTCAACGGGCAGAAAGTGGTGGTGGTGCGCTGCGAAGAGATCTGCATCTCCGGCGGCCTCGTGAGGCAGAAGATGAAGTACATGAGATTCCTCCGCAAACGCATGAACACCAAACCTTCTCATGGCCCAATCCACTTCCGCGCCCCCGCTAAGATCTTCTGGCGTACCGTTCGTGGGTCTGCACTTTTCTCTCTTCAAATGTTCCTTCTTTTTTTCTTTAATTCTTTGGTTTTTACGCTAACTCTTGTTTATGTTCGGGGCTTTTAAGGTGAATGTCTAGTGTCTCTGTTTTAATTCGTTGGGTGAGGTTTTTAAAATTTGTCTTTTGTTTTGTAGAATGATACCGCACAAGACCAAGCGTGGGGAAGCTGCTCTTGATCGTTTGAAGGTTTACGAGGGAATTCCTCCTCCGTATGACAAGACCAAGAGAATGGTTGTTCCAGATGCTCTCAAGTATGTGTTTTTTCCTCCTGAACTTTTTTATGTGTTTTTTTAATAATGTATTATAGGTTAATTGTTCATGTGCTAGCATGGGGTCGTAAATGGTTCTCTGTATGATTCTAGAGGCTTTTCTTATAGATGTTAATAAATTAGCACTTTTTCTGATTTGTAATTGGATGTAAGTGTTAGGGCTTGTCTGTTGAGATATATTACATTGAATTAATGAAGTTGTTTATCTTGTGGACATTGAGCTAATTGATGGAAATTGGAATCAGGGTTTTGAGGCTCCAGAAAGGACACAAGTATTGTGTGCTTGGAAGGTTATCATCTGAAGTTGGATGGAGCTACTACGATACCATCAGGGTAAGTTTTTGCTTTGTGAGCTTATGATGCTCTAATTTCGATTTTATATTTTCTAAATGTGATTGGCATACTTCCAATATGTTCTCTTTGCCCATTGTGAAGAATATATATTTGTTTGCTACTTAAATGTTATAATTAGTCTCGTGATTGGGCAAAAGATTGATTTTGGAATGTAGGTAGCCATCCACACTAGTTATCTAGTATGGATGTGCCCATTGGTAAAGGCATCTGTGTGTGCTTTTGATCCATTATTACTATTTTATTATTATTATGATTGTGTCAATGTGGAGTTTTGGTATATGGACAGTTGCTATTTTTTAACATGTTGTGCCCATTTAAAAGAAAGGTTGTTCTTTACTTGTTCAATCTTGAAGGGAATGAGAAGTAGATTTATGGAAATTATGTGCTTCTGTACTGTGAATGTTATGCCATTTCAAATTACGTGTTTGGTGAGGTGAGTAATTGTTTTCTTATTGCTCACAGGAGTTGGAGAAGAAGAGAAAGGATAAGGCAGCGTTGGTTTACGAGAGAAAGAAGCAGCTCAACAAATTGAGGGTGAAAGCCGAGAAGGTTGCTGATGAGAAACTCGGTTCTCAACTTGATATTCTTGCTCCTGTTAAGTACTGAGTAGTTTTTTAGTGTTTTTAATTTTTTGGTGCCTCTTTATACCTAATTAAACTACCTTTCAATTTTGCTGGAGGAAATATTTGTTATTGGATGGAAATCTGATAATGTGGAAGCTGTCTTTAATTTGATTGTGTGTCTGATATAATTTAATATCATCCAGAAAATTTTCATTGCTTTTGAAAAAAAAAGAAAAGTAGTTCACGGCTACCCTTTGCTGCTCTTAGTGAAGTAATATTTTCAACGTTTTGTTTGTCATAATTGTTTGTTTAAGGTCATCTCCAATAATTGTTTCTCTAAGGTAATATCCAATTCAAAGATTATTCTATGAGGTCTTACTGGTAATTTTTACTGTATTACGAGAATTTTTGTAACTTTTTTTTAATGCAAGCGTTTTATACATGTTTAATAATTTTTTATTTAAATTTTGACTTTTTAAACTTAGAAAATATTTGTTCTAATGATTTGGATTTGTATTTCATTTTGTTACATTTTTATGTTTAAAGAGAGTGCCTTATAATGCAATATTCAACGCATAGGTATGAGGTTTGGTTCTGGTGTTTCATTTTGTTACGTTTTTAACGCAGAGGTATGAGGTTTGGTTCTGGTGTCTAGAAGTTTCATTTTGTCTTGATCCTTTTCCAAAGGACCAACCTTTTTATTTAGGACACAGTATGTAAGGAGTTAATTTCAGCTTAAATTATAGTTCATGCTTTATTCGTGATCTAACAAACTTATAATATAATTTGTTTTAATAGAAACTTCAATTAGAAATTGATTTGCAGTTTATTTTTATATCTGAACTACATAAATGTTTGATTATATACTTTTTTAACTTTTTTCTCACACTTACACTTCATGTTTTTTATTTGAACCAGATGTGGTGTCAAATTGTTGAAATGTTTGAAATTGTTGAAATGAATTGAATTGTTTCAAATGTTTGTTTTCATTTTATTTTTCTTAGAAATTAATCAATTATACAATTGTTAAATTTTATGTATTTTTATTTTCTTAAATAATTATATATTTAGTCTCATTTCTTCTTTTTTTCTAATGTTTGACCTCGTTTATTTATTTTTTAATTTTATTTCTCCTTTCTGGTCCAAATATTGGCAGATCGTGCAGTTCTTTTAAAATTATTCACGATTTGCTATGAAAAAAGTTACATTCTAATTCTTTTATTTTTACACGCATTTTTAGGATTTAGAAATTTTACATTTCCTGGCAAGATAGATAATTTTATTTGTAAAAAAATTATAATTGTATGTGTATGTGTACGTGTTATTATAATTTACTCTATTACTTACTAGAAAATTATATTTAATGTATTGGTATAAAGAATACGACAACATTGTCATTGCTTAAATATAATAATAGGAATTGAATTGTAATATATGTACGGGTTAATGGGCAATTTAATTATTATAATAATATTAGTGTTTATAAAAAAGATTAACTAAATATTACTGATTTTATGTACTTATAGAAAAGATTAACTTAATATTACTGATTTTATGTACTTTTTATTTATTTGTGTATTGAACAATTTTAGTTTTTTATTTCTAAATATTTGTTGAAGGTCATATTGTATATAAAACTAACCATATTTTATTTCGTATCCTATATTTGGATTTTTTTACATGCAATTAAGGACGTCTGGCTTATGTGTTAAATGCTAAAAATTCTTTAACATTGATTCAATCCCTATATTATATAAGAAAAAAAATATTTTCAAATGATACATTTAAATTTGAAACAAATTTTAATGAATGGTTTCTAATTTTTTAACAAATATAAATAGTTATAAAATCATAGTTTACATGAAACTGAGCAATTGATTTCGTTTTTTTTTATCAGCGAGTAATTGACTTATTATATTCTTTAAGTAAACTCCCAATTTGTAAATGAATGTCCAAATAATATATTGAATGTACTAAAATTTATTTAAAATTAATAAAAACAACCTACAACAATTAAAAATCATAATAGTGATATATATAACAATCAATATTAACAAGAATACTAAAAAATATCTCTTTATGATGAGACCTTAAAAGAATATTGAATATAATAAAATATTTCTTAAGAATGAGTAAGTACTAGAGAGATTCCTTGAGAAGATACAAAGAGAACAAACCAATATGGTGAAAATTAATTTACAATTATTTTCAAAGTTTTATAGGTTTCTAGAATATTTTACATAGAAATAATGAATGAAAAATACATGATATCTATAACCATTTCATAAATTGATAAGCTATGCTCGTTCATAAAAAAATTCACATTATTAAAATATATGATATCTATTAAAATATTATAAACTGTTGTTAATCCAAATCTTAATCTCAATTTTAACTAAGCCGCCACCATCTCCATCTCTACTACTTCTTGTACTCCTTCTTTAGAAGCTTTGTGACAGTTCAAGGTGTTATCTAAGTAAGTCCTGCAATTATGCTGGCCTTGACACCCTCTTGGGAGCCACACCACACCACTGCTGGGTGTGTCTCCGTTAACTATTCTTTAACCTTGTTTCCTTTCTCTGCTGCAACATTATTATTCTACACTGATACTATATGTTTAGATAACTTTAATGCTGTTTCATCCAAGTCACGTTTTTGCTTTCAGGGGAATAAACCCTTTACAAAATAATGTCTTGCAGACTTTGTTTTACATTTTGTAGTTATTGTCTTTTTATTTGTTCTTGTACCTTCTTTTCGCTATCTAATTTGTTCTGCTGTTTAAGCTCTGTTTGTAGTTCCACAAATGAGGAGTTTGGTAGATAAATTTATGTTTATTTTAATTTGATAAGTCATTTCAAACGCCTTGAAATGTTCTATTTTCAATTTGCTTTCTCCAATGCATGGCTGTGGAAATGAAAATTTCAGAAAGCAAAACCACAGAGAAATGAGTGTGTTTTTCAAGGTAATGCACTGATCTTTATTTACGCATATCAAAGCAAATAAATCCACAATGAAATGGCTTGGTTTGTGTGTGAGAGAGAGGGATTGCAAAACAGCAATTACTTTATGCTAAAGTTGTTTTGTCCTATCAGAAAGCTGCAGGGAGAGTTTCTGAGACCAGGACTTTGTTTCTTGTGACTCTATTTAAGACATTACCTATTTTATAATTCAAATTCACTTTCATCATGCTAAACATTTTAGTAGGTTTCACTTTTAGGTGATATAATTTTTTTTGAGTATATAAAAACAAACAGTTAAATATTTGAAAAAAAATTCTCACTTACAATTACTTTATTTAATTTGAAGATATATTTTTTATAGAATATAAAAATAACATTGTAATAACTATTAATTCAATTTCAAAAATTATAAAATCATATTAAAATAGAAAAATTATAATAACTTAGTTTAATAATAAAAAACATCACTAATTCTCTCTATCTTTATTCATATATTAGAAGATATAGATGCTCATTTTCATAATATTTTTATTTTTGGATTTTATGAAATATTATAAGTATATTTTAATTTTATTAATAAATAATGACAAAAATATTTTGAGAAATCATTAATATTGATGACAATATACTATGATGGTAATATTTTTCAATAATAATCAATAAAGCTAACTGAATGAGTAATTAATAATTGTATTAATATTATTTAATTAAGTTAAAGTATTACTAAATAGATATGACCATAGCAGCCTATTACAGGAGGAGAAGGTGGGAGAGATGGTGTGAAGTCCAGGAGCCAAAGAAAACAAACCCGACCTTTCCCTTTCACCAAAGGATCATAAAAACCAAATCAAGACCAGTTTGAACAGTCATTGGTGTGCTACCTACCTCCCTTATATTACACCCTTTTAGAACTTGTTTTTCAAACCTACCCTTTTTCCAATCACATCTTCTACTCGGATAGCCACTACAGCTTCTTTGTTCTCGATCTCAAGATGTTTCATTTGACTTTGTCTCAGGTATTTTCCTTTCACTCACTTTTTGGCTTCCCAGAATAAATGGGTCACTGCGATCGGAATCAAAATTCAAACTTTTTCATTTTTACTCTCTTTTTGCTCTATTTTCCGTTTGGGTTTTTTTGGTGTGCGGAGATGTGTTTGTAAAAAGTCAAAGCTGAGAAATTTAACGCGAATGGAATTTTAAATGAGAGTTTATTTCATCAGTTGGTGAATGAAATTTAATTACCCAGTACTAAGATTTTTATGGGGTTTAGCAGGTGGCTGTAGCTGTTCCCGTTAGCAGTGATTTGTCTCTCAGAAGATCTGCTTTCAAGGTTTGGTAGTATTCTTGTTTCGTTTTTTCTGCCTTTTGTCTTTGGAAGTTATTTGATGCTTCTGCTGGTTTTGCATGTTGAATAATCCATCCAACTGTCCGAAGAATAAGTAGTTATTCTAGCTTTTTATGAGTATGTTGATTTGGTATGGCTGTTGGAATACCTCGAGGGATCAATTTCAATTACAGAGATTAGTGGATGAACATGTTTATTTCTGAGTGAGTTTAGAAAGGGGCCAAAGAGATATGTTTTACTATAGATTTATTTGCTTCAGTTCTTACATGCAAAACTGTAATGGACTGGAACAAACATCGGGCAGAGATGAAAGTTTTATCTTTTGGTACAAAAAAGGCTGTTGGTTGTAGTTGGTTACTTGGTTTTATATATGATCTTCTACTTGCATGTTGCAACTGGGGTATTTTTAATTCTATATTAGAAATGTAGAGCTTTAGCATTGATGCATTTTGGTTTTCCAAGAACAGTGGTGTTTTAGTTAGAGAGTCTACTTAACGCATTTATATTGGGTTTGTACGGTCTTGTTTCCGTAGACACTTGTGTAATTATATATTAATTGATTTTCTAAGAACTAAGAACATAATACTGCAGTTGTTAGCATGAGAGATTCTGTTTATTTTTAAAGAAAACTACACTTGACGTTGCAGGCCCCTAACTTAAACTTTTGGGATAAGTCATGGGCACCAGCATTAGCTTTGGACTTGAAGGCTAACAGCTCTTGTTTAAGGAGTCGGAATGTGGTATGCATGTCAGTGCAACAAGCAAGTGTACCCAAAGTTTCTGTCTCACCTTTAGAACTGGAAGATGGTGAAGAACCTCCATTGAACTTGTACAAGCCTAAAGAACCCTATACAGCAACAATTGTTTCTGTTGAGAGTCTTGTGGGACCGAAAGCTCCTGGGGAAACTTGTCATGTTGTGATTGATCATGGTGGAAATGTTCCCTACTGGGAAGGACAGAGTTATGGTGTTATTCCTCCTGTAAGTGACTCATTACTGATTGTTATTCTATGTTTCCCCCTCATTCTTTCTGATAACTGCTGCTAATCCATGATGATTGATCTTTGCCTTCGGAGTTTTTGAATAAATTAATCTTGATCAAAGGAATGGGTTTTAAATATTTACAATGTTTAGTTATGTGTCCTTTTCCTATTATAGAACTTTATGATTAATAGTCATCATCGGAATTTAAGCTGATTATGTCTCCCCTCGCCACCTTCCATCTCAAAACTAATGGTGCATTTTGTGCTTGTTAATTCATGTATAAAGCATTCTTTTTCTTTTTTTTGGTCGGGTCAGATGTAAGTATTAATGCAGTTAAAACTCAAATAATTTTACAACTTGTAAATACCACTTTCATGGGTGGCAGGGCGAAAATCCAAAGAAACCCGGGACTCCCCATAATGTTCGACTATATTCAATTGCTTCCACGAGGTATGGAGATTCTTTTGATGGTAAAACAGCCAGCTTGTGTGTGCGTCGTGCTGTTTATTATGATCCTGAGACAGGAAAGGAAGATCCGTCCAAGAAAGGCGTTTGTAGCAATTTTCTGTGTGACTCAAAGCCTGGAGACAAAATTAAGATCACAGGTAAGTAAGGGCTAACTCTTTTTACTCCAGCAAAGGTTTGACATGATATCTAATTTCTTCTTCAACTTCCCAAAATTTGTATTCCAACAAAATGATGCCTTCGTGCAGCATGCTCAAGTTGTAATCTCTTCTTATATATTTATGCTGTCTTGCTCAGTTGTTTCTTGCTTTGTCTGTTACTATATGCGTGTTCTACGCACCTTACAGAGTGTGTTTGCTAATCTATATTTCCTAAATATAATGTTGGAATATAGCTTGTTGACTGCTATTTGTTTTCTGATTAATCAATTGGAATTTATGCTGTGAGTGGCGGAATCTGTATGTGAAGGTAGCAACTTGGTTAAATGATAGATGTCGTGATTCAGAAAATTTTCTCATTTTCATGAACAATGATTTGAAATTGGACAGACAAGGTGATCTGATGTGCTTAAATTCTATGAACTTTGTAAGGTTTTCATTTCATGCGGTATACTAGTGAATTGGTTTTTCACAATTTAGCAGCTCTTAAGTTTTAAGATTTGTATTATTGGTTAACATCAAACTCTTACCGTACGGAGCATTGTAAAGAAATGCGATAAACCAAATAAGGAGAAAGTATATTGTACAATAATTTATCGGTTAGTGTATGACTGCATTTCCATATTCATTATGAGTATGAGTTAGAAAGTTTTGGCTGTTATTGTTCTACCCCTATTTGATTTTTTCAATGTGTAGTTTCCACTTTCCATTAAATATAATGGCCATTCATTCTTCCTTTTATCTTTTATTTTGATTTGTCCATGTTGGAAAGCCACCTTAATTGTGGCCATCCTAGCACATGTAAGTCACAGTCTCTTTGGACTGCCTTCATTGCAGCCACCAGCAACTTCATTGTGCTGGGTGGGAGGGGTGTGTTTAGTTTCACATTGCCCAGATAATGATTATGTTATAAGGCTTGTGCAGTCCTAACAATATATGTTGCTTTTGTGGGGTTGAGTTAGACTCTAAGCTCAAATTCAAGCTTAGATCCATCTTTGGGTTGGGACATTTGCATTGGCCATGCTTCAGTCAAATAGCCGAAGGCATGAGAGGTTTGTTGGAAAGCTGTCTTAATTGTAGACTTTCCCCAGCCTCTTTCGATTGGCTTCATTTCCGCCTTCAATTGTGAGGGGTATGTCCCACATCACCTAGTGATACAGCCTAAGTAATGCTTGTAAGGTTTGAGAAATTCTATATTGTCACCTAAGCAAATATTTGATGTCATAAGTTTAGAATAACTCCCCAAATTTTTGTCTTTGAAATTTGGTGGGTAGCACAACGGTCCCTGTGGATGTAAAATATCTCCTGTTCCATAAAAATCACAAATAGCATCATATTAAGTTCTCAACACTAGACTTGTTAGCCCATAAAAATGATTAATTCACATTTGTTGTTCTTAGGAACCAAGGTGATGTGTTATTCATTCCTAGTAATTATTGTGTACACTGCTAAATTTCTCATAATTGAAATCATTGTATATTTTTTCATTGTATAATTTTGTGGTAGTGATATAGAAGGATGCATAACAAAACCTACCAGAGGTCTATTGGCAAACTATTTTGGTGATTTCCTTGTCAACTTGCAATGGGTTAACTGGTCTTGGGTGTCAACTGTCATTGTGAATGTTGGTGAACTTTCCTCTCTCTGGGTAGGAATTGAGTCATCTACGATTTTTTTGCAGGCCCTTCAGGGAAGATAATGCTTTTGCCTGAGGAAGACCCTAATGCTACCCATATAATGATTGCCACTGGCACTGGTGTTGCTCCATACAGAGGCTATCTACGTCGAATGTTCATGGAATCTGTCCCCACATACAAGTTCGGTGGACTAGCATGGCTTTTCCTTGGCGTTGCCAACTCTGACAGTCTTCTCTATGATGATGAATTCAGTAAATACCTCAAGGATTATCCAAATAATTTCCGCTATGACCGAGCCCTTAGCAGAGAACAAAAGAACAAGAGTGGGGGGAAAATGTATGTTCAGGATAAGATTGAGGAGTATAGTGATGAAATCTTCAAACTCCTGGATAACGGGGCCCACATCTATTTCTGTGGTCTAAAAGGGATGATGCCTGGGATCCAAGACACACTGAAGAGGGTTGCTGAGCAAAGAGGAGAAAGTTGGGAAGAGAAGCTTTCTCAACTTAAGAAGAACAAACAATGGCATGTTGAAGTCTACTGAGATTCTCTAGTGCAGATTGCAGAGTAGTTAGTCCCCTTTGTCTGAAACAAGAAAAATTCAAAACTTTTTCATTTGGTGCTTTTAATAATATTCATCTAGCAGCTTCAGTAGCTGTAGCTATTCTGTATTAGAAAATTGCAATGATACATTGTGTTCTTGATCGATACAGAATTGAAAAACCAAGCAAGTGGCAATCTGGTGGAGTCCACTTTGTTGAGGGCAGCAGCATATTTTCTTTTGCCAAATTCTGAATTATGTTAATTAGGATTATCATCCTATAAAAAGATTAGCCAAACCTAGAATCATGAATGAAGAAACATATGTTAGCCCCCTTTAAATTTTGTTATTTAATTGAGACTTATTTCCTATTTCAAAACAATTGGGAATACAAAGCAGTATGACACATTAGGATTCACAAAGAATAAATAATGATGTCTTGTAAAATATTCAAACAGCATTAAGTGTTTGAGGAAAAATGATTGGAGACTCAACTTTAAGAGTACTTTATAAGCTATGAATTAAAGTAACAGAAAAAAGGTGTAATTTAACACGATAAAGAGAAAATAGATAATAAAAGTAAATAGAAAACAAGAACATGGAAAGGACAATAGAGAAAGCGGCGAGAGTGACAGGTAGTCGCAAAAGGCAACGCTTAAAACCTAAGCAACCCAAAAAGAAATTCAAATACAACACTCACCACACTCTTTCGGTTTCAAACAACACACAATTTATTTTTTCTTTTGAAAAATATAAATTCCAAAAATAAGATTCTTAAAAAATTATGAAATAATTGTGGAAAAGAGACATTGGCATCTCTATTTTAAAAGAAATTAAAATAAAAGAAAGAGATAACTATAATTAAATAATAATGAGTGATTTTACAGATTGCAGTGAAAAGGTGTGAATTAATTTGAAGAGTATAATTAAAGCATCAAGAGATTGAGGAAAAACTAGATAAAAAATAAAATAGTAAAATAAAACGGGATTTACGAAGTAATTATAAGAACAAGATCTAGCTTAAAAAAATTATGTACTAACATCTCCTATTCTTTTCGTATATAGTCATACACTTGCTTAATTTTTTACAGCAGTCATTGCTTAATTATTATTATTATTATTATTATTATTGTTATGCGAATATATTTACCGTAAGAAGAATTAATAATTTTATAATCACTAATATAAAATGCTTTACTTTGGTTTATGAAAGTAATATATTAATATTATACTAATATTAATAAAAGGATGAGTGTTTTTATACTAATCTATAAATTTATTTTCTTATTAAAATTATTAAACCACAAAAACATTAAAACCTGATGATATTATTTCAAACTTTACATAAAACATGTTTGATTAATGTAAAAATGTACATTAATAATATATGTAAATTGAACTATTCGTATCTTTGCTAGCGACACTAAATCGTATTGTGATTGGTGAAGTGTTACATTTTTAATCCCACAATTGTTATATCAAGAAAACAAAATTTAAAAAAATGTAGTTAAACCAAATCAAATGTCAAATGTCAGTTGAATTTTATATTAGTTAAATTTGTTTGAAATTAATGACAAAGATAACATATTTACGAAAAAATATAAAAAATTGTCCTGATAAAAGTTTTTCGCTATATAATTTTGATAAAACTTAAAAACCAATATCATAAAATTAACATATTTGTGTGAAAAAAATTATATATATATATATATATATATATATATATATATATA
>Ga0099824_1007450_pt1 | contig 14485 bp, 8 predicted proteins | sample SiratrowhiteBW_FD_76837 | JGI IMG/M metagenome (GOLD analysis project Ga0099824, IMG submission 76837) | Root nodule microbial communities of legume samples collected from California, USA - Siratro white BW | ecosystem: Host-associated > Plants > Roots > Nodule | place: USA: California...
AAATAAATTGTAAAAAAAAAAAGGGGTTTTATAATAATATAAAAAAATTAAAAAAACTTTTTCCTAACAAAAGTTAAAGTGAAAAAAATTTAAAAAAAAAAAAAAAAAAGGGGAATGTGTACACAAGTGGTGCTTCTATATGTAACATCATGGAATTTACATGTAATGGCTTCCATTTTTCTCCCTTACAAGTTACAACTGTCTCCTGGATTCCCTATCCATTATTCTGCTGTATCATATGTCAAAGTGTTCGAGTACAACTTTGAAATACGAAAATAATATATATTTCACACACCCGTAGACAAATTATGCCAATCTTTCTGTTCAGTTCGGATGAGCTGATGCAGTTAGTGAGACTAATGATGAAGGCACGTGAAATTGTGAAAAGCAAAAATACCAATCCATGCAGCCTAGAAAAAATCACTGACACCAAGAAAGTTAGCTAGGAAATTCCATAAGAGTTAGAAACCAATATATCTTATACAGTGTGAGGCTCACTCCACTGAACAAAGGCTTTGTGTGCGAAATGGGAAGGCCATTGAGGGGACACAAACTGAATAACCATGTGGTTGATGCTGCCATTATCTATTCCTTGACCGTGAGAACCTAAATAAGGGTCCAAGTGCACCAAGGCTTTTCCAAATTGTAATAGTTCAAGTAAAAACAACAGGACCGAAGCATAGACTATAGTATTCAACTGCTGCTGACACAACATGATTGCATTCTCTCTATATAACTAAAATATAGTATTATACTTCAACTAGAGTTGTATGCAACGTGAGTCATGTCATGACATGTCCATTAGGTTAAGTAGTAACTAGAAATTGCAAGTGTTCAATAAGAGAAATCTATATTTGGAGATTCTTCATGGATACCAAAGTTCATTTACTGAATATGTCTCTTAACTTGCATAAAGACAGAATGCAACAAAAAATAAATTTTGAATTTAGTTTTGATTTGAATATGTTTTGGTAGAAAGAGGGGGATCCACTTCGTGCCATCAACTCCCTGAGGTGTTGCTTTCAAAGGTGCAGCCTATGTAGATGAAAGGAACCCGTCCCAAATGGATGTGCATGGATCCTCTGCAGTCCAAAAATGAATTGCAACCTAACAATTTGAATCTAGAGGGCTTCATTAACACCACACAATTATTTATATTGTTCAAACAAACTTAATACTTTAAGGGTGAAGATCCATAGAGTTTGAAAGCAATTGTAGAGGATCAGAATCCTCCAAAATGGACACACAAGAGGTCAGGGTCAGGGACCCGCATGGACCTCTTGTTGACAGACAAATTTGAGAGAGATTGTAGGCAACAACAGCACATACCAATGCCAAACCAATATGTCGGTCACTCTTCTTTCATTCATGTACTAAAAAAAATGATAACCTTCAACCAATACCTTGTCTCCTTGGGCCTTAGCTCCATGCTTCCCCAATTGTTTCTCTTGGTAGAGAGCTTACATAAATTATCATGATTTATGAATGGCCTAGATTCTCACCTATCTTTGTTGGACATATTTTGATTACGATGTACATGATTAATGGTATCCACTAATTAGGTAGTGAGTTGTGCTTAACCGAAACATAGTGTGTCATGGTTTGGTACTAATAATTGGTTAGGTGCATATGTAATCTCTATAAAAAAAGGGATGTTATTAGGCTGAAAAGTTTAGAGCACATGGCAGAAGGTTTGTTAGTAACATCAAAATTTGGGAGCACTGAATCTTGGGTGGGCCAAAAAGGCAACAATTCCAGGGCAGCAGAGGCCACTTATCATGTGATTGGAATTTCTGATTCCTGATGACGAAAACACGTTTCTATCTTTCTATCCTCTTTTTTTTAGAAGTTAGATGGAATCGCTGCAAATCTCTATGATTGCACTAAAGTCACGGCACACACAGCTATGTGTAATTGCATAAAAGATATCATCAAAAGAAATCAAAAATTGTTGAAAATCTACTCTGTCCAAGCCTTTTCCTAATGAGAAATTGCTACAGCTGTGAATTTGTCACTTTTTTCCCAAAAAGTAAACAGCATCTTCCTAATGAAATGTTTCACCGTGCAGCAGCATGGCAAAATTTAAAATTAAGATAGTTTCTGTCATACCTTCAATTATAAACAGGAAAAATCAAGAAAGATATGGTGCCATGTCAATAATGCTTGAGGATAAACTCAGCATTCTAATTCAGTGAGTTTGGGGAATCAAAATATGTCCTTGCCTAAATTCAATTGAAATGAAAGCTGATAGACCCACTTTAAAACCTAATACCAAATTGAACTTTTTTTCGGTGGGAGAACTTCATTCTTTACTTTTCAATGATTCTCTTTTTCATATCACCTACAATACTTGAACCCAACCTCTTGGTAAAGAAGATGGAGTCTAATTTGACCAATATTTTAGTTTCAATTCAAAATTGAACTTTTAAGTTTTCATACAATAAATTGTACATTAACAATAACAAGAAGATGGCAGTTAACCCTTTTTTAAGTTGTAGTTCTTAAAAACAGTCCTTTTTCCTCAACGGATTTTATGAATAATCAAAGACCTGCAATTGTTACAAAAGTTGAGGGCACTTTTCAATGTCTAAGTGTCAATAGAATTAAAAAAAAAAATTATAGCTATAAATATGGTAAGTGATATGATATTACAACAAAAAAAGAACAAAAATAATAAATATTAACGAGTTATTCTTTATACAAGAGTTTTTATTTTTTTCACCCTGTAATTTCTTTATGCACCCATAAATATAAATTTTCCACTTTGTCCTTCTGGTTGATGAAAAATGACTATTATATTGTGCAATTCATAAGTATTTTTTATGAAAAAACTTTCAGATTATAAAATTAGAATACATATTTTATTTTTTAATTATGCAATCTAAAAACTTTTTTTTATCTTTAGATTGTGTGATCTGAAAGTTATTTTTAACTTTTATAATGTAAAATTTAGAATTTTTTTTATGAAAAAAGTTTAAGTTACATAATCTAAAATTATTTTTGACTTTTAAATTATACAATTTAGATTTTTTTTATTAGATTGTGTAATTCAGAAGTTATTTTTTTAAGAAAAAAAAATTTTGAATGGTGTAATTTAAGAGTCTTATATATTAGAACATAGAAAACTTAATTTTTAGTTTTCAAATTTATATAATTTATAAGTTTTTTGTTGTAAAGAATTACTTTTAAATTTTACAATCTAAAAACTTTCTCCCTTGGAGAGGACGAAAACAAACAACATGATAAGGGAATAGTTTGATATTTTACCTGTTCCCGTAAACTATTGAGGTGCAAAAAGAAATGGCTCATCCATTATCCTTCTTATCCAATAAAATTATCTATTATAAAAATATTAAATCAAATTCCTTCATTTAATTATATAATAAATTAATAATTTATCTATTATTTCTTAAAATCAATGAATTCTCTTATTACTAAATATAAAAAATTATTATCAACGTTAATTAAAATGATTTTTTATAATTAAACATTTTTTAATTCATTATTTTTTTCAAAATTATATTTTTAAAGTTGTTCTACATGATTTACCTTTGGAAACTTAAAAAAGAATTAAAATAATTTTTATTTTTTTTTAAAAAATACATTTTTATGGATAGATTCGATATTCATCTATAAAAACATATGAATCAAATTATATTTTATTCAATGGATTGCAATATATTAGTAAAATAAATTGATCTGATCCATTATAATTCAAAATAAAATTTATTTAATACATTCAATTTATATATGTATATATTTTTTTTTTTTGAGAAAGTAACCATCCATCTTGTTGAAATCCCAAGTCAGCAATGAAGAACAAGAAATGAAAAGAAGAAGATAGTTAGTAAGCAACATAAGGAACCTCTACGTATGATGCTACAAAGAAAGGTAGTAAGTGATGCAAGGAAATGTTAATAGAGACAAATAGTCAATTAGAGAAGCATTGCACATGAATCACTTTTTATATTTGCATCTTAGCATTTGTTTTTTATTCCAACAAACTAACTTTTCATAAAAAAAAATAAAAATTGTTGCATGTTTTTAGAGTTTATAAGCTAAATGGATTTTATTGTGGTCTCTATAGTTTTGTTTTATTTTTTCAATATTTGGTTTTGCTTTCTATAATCCTTTTTAAAGATTACCCCACTAAAATCTATAATCACCGTTTTTAGTTTATTTTAAAGAAGACAAACAACATCCGTTTTTGGTCTAGAAGTGTTATATACTAGCATAGTACCACAAAATATCAGTTAGTGTTATTTAAAGGATCAGTTTTTTTTTTTTTTTTTCATCAAACACACAAAGTTTGTTTGCGGGTCTTACAAAAGATAGAGATAATCAAAGAAAAAGAAATGTGGGCAACAAATGGTAAAATCTAGGGGACTTAAAAATGAATTTTACACATATAACTTTACCACTCAAAATAGATAAGAGAGAAAGAATATAATTTTAATATATTATAAGTGCACTTCTCTTACTATATGAACTAATTAAAAATAATTCTAGATATAATTTTTAAAAGAACTATTATAAAAGTAAAAAAAGAATATATTTTTTCTAAAGTCATGCAAGTTTCTTATTACCAGTCAATTTAAAACAGTGTATTTTGTTCTGTACTCTCATTTGAGGAAAGTTCTAAAATAACCAGTTCAATGGTTATTGAACCTGTATTTGTTAATTCACCTTTTAAAGTGAGTTAATTTGTTGCGAATAGTTAAAGTGATGGTAATACCCTTTAAACTTATTAGTTCATGTATTATTATTGAAACAATTGTTGGTTAGAAGTAAGGCGATAGGCTGAATGCATGGTACCAAAATAAGAAGAATTGAAAAGGCAACAACGTTGTCTATTCTTAGAAGATTCATATTTTTGGGTTTGGATTTTAGGACAACCCATCGCTTTCATGTTTATATCCATCCTAGGGGTAACTGCCTCTTTCAAGATAAAAACAACCAAAACTAATCTCAACACCTTCTGACACAGATCTGTTTCAATATCAAGATTCTCCCCTTCTTTCTTTAATTTCCCATTAAACATTCCCAACCTGCACTGTTACAACTCAGCTAGACCCCCAGGGCACACTGGTAATTACACCACCTAACCATCAAACAACCTTGCTTTAACTTTACCCTACTCCACATTAGCACATCATGACAAAAGCAACAGTGTCATACATAAAGAATCCACAATGTGATAGTAATAATAATAAATAAATATACCAAACCTTAAATTGAGAGGCAGTGCTGAGTTGTGTATAGGGAGAACTACAGCAAGGAAAAACAGGATTAAAGGAAAAGTTCTAATTTTTATTTTATTTCATCTTAAAAGATTGTCTTTTTAATTAGAGAGAAGATGAATGGTTGAGTCTGAGGGGCCAGGTGATGCAATTTCTGAGACCCAAATCATGAAAAGCATGGAACTTGCAAAGTGGAAAGTAAGAAACACAGCCCATAAACCATCATCATCCGTTTCGTTTCATTTCATTTGGGTGCCCTCTCTCTTCTTGTGCGGGTCTGCTGGTGTTCTCTCCTTCACGAATTAAAGAGTGAGTAAACTCATTATTCCTCCCTTCATGGTCAACACATCAGCTCCTGTTCAATCATTTCTAAAGCTTTGAGCTTAAACGAAGTTGTGTTAGATATGACATGAGGTTTCCGAGGTTTCTCATATGACAAATGTTTGGTAAGTTTTCTGCTTTTGCCGTTTACCAGTGACTAGTGTCCATAGAGAGAGAGAAGGGTCATTTTCTGTGTGCTGATCTGTAGTTACTGGTTCACTTTGATGGGGTCAGATATAAATTTCATGGTTATACTGTACTTTTGGAAACGCTCCAGCCATTTTATTTGTTAAAAATATAGAAAAGAAATTACATATTTTTGCATCAGTGTCAGTTCAAATCCCTTTTCCCATTAGAGAAAAATATAAAAATTCAGTTCATTGAACATTCCTCATGTTCTATGTACTTTGTGTGAAACTGCAGTGGCGCCGGTTCTTTTTGGGGTAGTAGATCAGCTCCAAAGATTGCAGCTTTTCATTTTGCTTATTTTTCATATTTTATTAGGGGAAAGATATTGGTTGCTAAGTAGGGATACAAAGACTTGTCATCATTTTCATTGTGATGCTATTATCTTGTTCCATATAATTAGTGTGAATCCTTGTCACTTATGGGGGATATTAGGATTACCCGGGTAGAGCAAGGTCAAACAAAGATTAAGAATGTTCCAATTGCTGTCACCCCTGAAGGATTTTGGTGTTGTCCTACTCCTGTTGGGTTCCAGAAAAGCCTCAAGCATCAAAACCCTTTGAATAAACTCAAACCCTCCTCACCACTTCCAAAGACTAGTTCCCAGAAAAAGGAAGTCTCGGTGAGTGAGAGAAAAGCGGGACCTGCCCCATCAAGGTTGGTGGTTTCTGATGCTCAACAATGTAATGATGATCCAGAAAGACCTCCACCTAGCCCTTCTGTACCTGCAGCGAGAGCACCTAGACCCAAACTTGAATCTATGCCGAAAAAGGTGGCTATTGAGTTTGGTGAACCCGGAAGTTGTGACATGAAGCTTCTTCTCCTTGGAAAGCAGGGATTTTGTGTGAAGCTAAGTGTTCACAGGGATGTTTTAAAAGAGAAGAGTAGTTTCTTTGCTGATAAACTTTCTGAACAATCTGGTTTGTCATGTCTCCAAGTTGATGACTGTGAGGACGTTGAAATATATGTTGAAACTGTTGGGCTTATGTACTGCAAAGAAATGAAGCAGCGGCTGATGAAGCAAAGCGTTTCTCGCATTCTTAGAATACTCAAGGTAATTTCCTAACTCTGTCATCACTGCCTGCTTTGCTGCTAATACTGTTGGGTAACGCATTTCTGTGAATGAAGAAGTATGTTCTATGCTATTAATCTTCTGGTATTATAATTTTCAGATTGTTTTTTGGTGCTGTTTATTTGTCTGTCTCTCTGTAGTAGCACGCCTCATTAGAGGCTTATGGTTAATATTTAATTTCTTAATAATTGTGGTCCTCGTGAGTTAATTCACCCTCCAATATGATCTCACTATGGTTTTTTCTTCCCCAGTACACACATGTGTGTGCAATATATATAATTTAATATAACTTCAATTTAAACAGTGAACTTAATAAAGGTAGCGTAATGCTATATTATTCTCTTAATACTTTATAAATAAAATATTAAATCAAAAAAAGATAACGCATTCAATATTTTGAATACATAAAAGGCATTCAATACTTCTTTTCATTTAATAATTTGGAGGATGACGTTAGAGTATTTAGAATTATGAATTTTGTTAGCTGATAACCCTCAGCATTCAGTGCACACTGTTAGATGCATTCAATTGCTTTAAAAAGTAAGTATGACATTAATTTTGTGTTTTCAATGATTCCTTCTTATTTGTTGCTTTAAACTTTTGGTTCCTTAACTAATACCTTAAGGTTATTCATTAACATTTTACTAGAATTATTCATAACAAAAAATGTATTTTGGATTTGCTAACACCCCAACATCATCATTGTCTTATATTTTGGATTTGCTGTACTGTACTGTAATGAAAACCGGTGCATAAGGTTGTTATTTTTGAAAAGTTATTATGGTTATGTTAAAAAGTTTTTATTTTTAAGTCTGTTTTACAGATGATTTGTTCTTGGGATGTCTTAATTCACTTGAAAGCATAATCCTTTCTCCACCCTCATTTAAAGGTTTAGGATTTAGCAAACTAGGAATTTCTTGTGTTGTGCCATTTTCTTATACATGTTCAATTACCTCTTATACTGACTACTGTTGATGCAAATCAGTAGTTAAAATGTGCTATATATGTGAACCATAATGATGATGATGATGATAAATAATTGTGTCACATGGATTTTTATAAAATTATTGTGGTTAAACGTATAGATACATTGTAACTCTTGACAAGCACACAAATAAGTAGCCTGAAATGCTTATGTATATTTCTCATCCTTGTTTCACCATTTTATCCTTTGTTAGAAATGAGCCATTGGATATTGCTTGATGAAACACCATTGCTAGACTTGTAATCTAAAAGAACCTATGCTGCAGGTTGCAGAATTTCTAGGCTTCAGCTCATGTATCCAATCATGTTTGGAGTACTTGGAAGCAGTCCCTTGGAATGGAGAGGAAGAAGAAGAAAAGGTGATCTCAACAGTCCTACGACTCCAAGGAGATGGAATCGGGGTCAATCCGGTGCTAAAACGAGTTTCTCCTGATATCTCCAACGCCCCAAAAGATACCCTCTCCCACATTGTTGAACTTGTTCTGAAAAGCAATGAGGAGAGAGGTCGTAGAGAGATGAAATCCATTGTTCTAAAGCTCCTCAGGGAGAACAATAGTGTTCCAAGTTCTGCAGGTTCAGCTGACATCTGTAACGACATGATTTATAAGTCATGCAGAAGCTGTTTGGATTCATTATTGTGTCTCTTCAACCAAGCTGCAGAACCAGACTTCAAAGACATGCCTAGCGATAACAAAGAACCTGTAGTGAAACATATAGCTCTTGAAGCTGATAACTTGTCATGGCTTCTTGAGATTTTAGTTGATAAACAAGCTGCTGAAGATTTTGCAGAGATGTGGGCAAACCATCAGGAATTGGCTGCTCTACATGGAAAGCTTCCCATTGCGTTTCGCTACCATGTGAGCTGCATTTCTGGAAGACTATATGTGAACATAGGAAGAGGGGAGGTTCTGCCATCGAAGAACACACGCCAGTTGTTGTTGCAGACATGGCTGCAGCCTCTGATCAATGACTACAACTGGTTGCAGCACGGGTGCAGGACATTCGATAGGAAACTTGTGGAGGAAGGAATTGGAAGGACGATTCTGACCTTGCCTTTGGAGGATCAGCAGAGTATTTTGCTTTCTTGGGTTGGAAGCTTCTTGAAAACTGGTGATGGTTGTCCCAATCTTCAGAGAGCTTTTGAGGTGTGGTGGCGAAGGACTTTCATAAGACCTTATGTGGAAGGCCAAGGTAGTGCCATGCCAGATGGTTGAATGCTGCTGTCAAAGCACCATGTGATACGTTCATCAATAGTTCTTAAAATGGTTTTGGATTTTGAATTTCTCTTTTGAGGTGACTGTTCTAAGGAATTATAAATGATATCTTGATTTGCCAACGTGGTTTACCTCCAGCTGCTAACCAGTTTCATGTATACAATCACTCGTGAAATTATAGATATACTAAAGATTTAGTTTTTTTATAAAATAAGAGATTTATTTTATTATACAACTACATACATTCAATTATAATTTTTTTTAATTAATGGTTATAGTTTCTCACCTTAGTGGAAGTAAATCCCAATTTTCTAAACAAGGTATGGAGATGCTTCAATCCAAAACAATAAAATAAAGAAGTGAATATTTTTTAACCACCAACTAAGGAGCTTATAAGGTGTACTTAATAATCATGGTCATGGTTACTGACATGACTGCTTAAATAGCGTTTGTTATGTGCTAGCTATTTCTACTCAAATGAAATTCACATATTCATGGCTTATTAAACTACCACTAAATTAAGAAATAAGCCTTAAATAATCCTCCTTCACAATAGATCTTTCCTTTTGACATGTCCAAAATGTATGTTGAGACCAAAATGTATGTTGAGTTAGTGTCTTTCAGTCGTGGTGTACTTTGTCATTAAAACCTTTCATTATTGTAATTTCTTTTTTCTATCTCCTCAATCACGACATTGTCTATGTCTTTAGGGCAAAAGCACAAAGTACTGGTTTTTTTTTTTCTTTATTTAGTAAAAGGGTGCAAAATTTTTCTTTTCATAAAAATGGGTAATTGTAAGTTGCACGACTCTAACTAAAAATTTTTTTGTTGTCGTGACACGATTTTAGACAAATATGAAATAAAAAAAATTGAAGTCATATCAGGTTAACACAATTCTAATATAAAAAATTAAACTAAAGTTGTATTAACTTTGTATGATTTTATTGGAAAAAAAAAATTACACTGAAATCGTATTATGTTAACATGACTTCAATTTATTTTTTTACACTGAAGTCATATAGTACTATTTAAGTTTATTTTGTTTACACTAAAGTTATGTTAACGTGGTATGAGGTATCTCTGTCACACGATTTACCCAATTTCATAAAAAAGAATAAAATTATAGGTTTCAATAAAAAAACTAAACAAAATGCACCTGTCTATTATTTTACCGTTGTTAATATGAATTTTAGAACTTACCGAAAATGTTTTTTTAACTAGGATTAAATGTTCTTGACATTCCTCTGTTTACTAGATTATCTTAGTTCTTAGACATTAATATTATTGTCTATTATAAAAACATATAAGCTCTCATTTCTTTCGTAACTCTGTTTTCGACATAATATAGTATATTGTTATGTTTTCCTTTGCTCTTCTTATTTCTTACAACAACTCATCACCTTCAACCTTCAGGAGAGATCTCCAACGAACTCTATTACATCTTCATTTTATAATAATATCATGGATAGTTTTGATAATTTAAAAAATTATATAATACAGTTCACACAATTTGTATAGTGCATGAGGCAACCGCTAAAATGCCTGTGTTCGCCTCCTGCGTCACGTGGCTGCGACCTTTTTTTTTTTTGAACTAATTAAAAAAAATGTTGAAACAGAGTAAATTAGAATTATGTAGAATAAATATTATTTACATAATATGTTGGGTAAGATATTTTTAAAAAAAGTTCAGAATGTGCATTATGGAATGATACTTTCAATATTCTATGTTATGTTTGAAAAGGAGAAGGGCAAAACTGAAAACTTCTAAAATATGGAGGTGTAGGAAAAAAAGCACGGGGTGCAAGAAAAATAAAAAAAACACTGCAAAGCTTTGTTTATAATCTCTATCAAACCAGCCTTCTGCAGTAGCATCATTCGGATTGCTTCTTGTAGCACTTTTTTTTAGCTAATAAAATCATTTCTAACTAGAATTATTTCAAAATTATTCTTACGGAAATAAAATGGGAGACAGTTTCTGGAATTAAGATTTTGGAAATGATTTATAAAATATTTTGAAATTAAATTTCCAACAATAAATATCGAATACATTCCATTATTATTCTTCAGAAGATTGTTTTGAATGTGTTTAATGCAAACATTGATTGAATGATGAAAAGAGTTCTTAATGCATTCTGAGTTTTGGATGTATATATTCTTAATGGAAAACTGAGCAAGTGCATACATATGTTCCAGCTTTTGTTTGGCTAGCATGATAGGGGCAATTGAGAACCAAAATTGGAGTGTGTTTAACAGATCTTTTTATAGAGATATTATATTACCTAGCAAGGGGTCTGGTGTTTTCATGTGTCGTATTTGCAGCTCCATCTGTCTTTAGTCTCAAGAAAAAATCCTTTCACTCTATAATGTGTTTAATCTCAAGAATCTTCTGAAAAATACATGTTTTAAAATGTATTTCATGAATTCTAGAAAACACATTATGAAAAAAATGTCAAATAAGTAATTCATAAATCACTTTTAAAAAAATAAAATAATTATTTTGAAAATTATGGACGTACAGATTCAAATTGAGGGGGTGAAAGAAGTAATTGTTGCTGTCATCCTATCTATGGCCATGCCATGGGCATTGGTACATAATACTCTTTAAACCTAGTAGACTTTTTGTACATTTACGTTTATATTAGCTACCTAAAATGACTGCTTCTTCCTGCCCTTTTAAGCCTTATTCGGCACTTCCAAAATTCAAAAATATTTTAAATATATCCTTTATTAAATTACCGTTTATCCTTATAAAGGTGGTTGGATATGGTTAGGTAGAATGTGGACAGTTTCGGATTTGAATGATAGTTTGGGAATACTCTATTCCAATAACTGATTTTTTTTTGTATAAAATGAGTTATAGAATGAGATATTTTGGAATTGCCATCCAAATCTAGAGAACAGTTCCAGAACACTCTGTTCCACAACTGGTTTTTCCTATAAAAATGAGTTATGAAACGGGATGTTCCAGAACTGTTCTTCAGATCCGAATGACAGTTTTCGAACATTCCATTTCACAAATCATTTTTCATTTTTGAGTTACGGAACAGGATATTCCAAAACTGTCATCCGGATCCAGAAAATAGTTCCAGAACATCCCATTTTATAACTCATTTTATACGAAAAATCAATCCACCCTCAAATTACAAATAGAACGAAATCTCCCTAAATATATCATGTGTACCTTAAATAATTGTCATATATGTTATTATTGATGGATGACGAAACGAAATCGGCCAAAAAAGTACAAAACTGAATGATGGATCTACGTAGGGGTGACATCGTAAGAGAGTGAAATGAGCATAAGTGAGTAAAGAGATTTAGGATTTAAGAATATTTTGGACATATTCAAAAAAAATTTAGAGGTATCCCAAAAAAATGCTTAAAGGTGTGCCTAAAATTCTCCGCAAGTCAAAGATGGGCCTGACCCAATGGTGCATGAACCCCATCATCTCTTCGACGAATTCTTCCTGCATTCTAATCTTATCCAGTTGTTAATTTTTTTCTAAATAACAATCAGACAAAAGTGTCATCCAATTTTCATATAAAAATAATTATAGTATTAAAATTTTTTATTAAAATATAAGAAAAACGTATTAGGATGCAGGAAAAAGTCATCCATCTCTTCATTTCCTGAACAAAACATTCAATCGATCAACTTATTAACTCAACACCAATATAATAATAACAACTTGTTAAATCATTATTATAAGAATTTTCTATTAAGTATCTTCCCGATTTAGGAAGTAAAAAATATTAAATATAAATTAAAGCATCGATATTTTAGATACTAATATTTGAGAGGTGAAAATGATTCATATATATACAGGTCTGAGTCTCATAACTCCCACACATATCCTTGTCTCTTTATTAAAAATTTGTTTTGGGACGAATCATGGGGTTGGGAAGAGTGAGGGGTTCCTATCCCTTGTGGACGCATTCTTCCCTGCACCTCCATTATATCATCGTCTCGTCTACTTTCATAACAAACGTGAAAAGACGAAAATATTTTTAGAGAAATTTTTTAAGACACTGTACTCCTTAATTTGAAATGGTATTTTTTTTTATTTTTTATTTACTTTCGGACGTCGAATTCAAAATCCCTTCATTTCACCCGTGACTGTCAGATGATTCAATCTAGAATGATATTTTTTCTTTTTACTTTTGTAGTGGACCAATCTAGAATCTCTCCACCCCACTCGCTCACTTTCGGACCGATCCAATCTAAAACAGTATCTTCTTTTTTACTTTCAGATTAGCTATATTTAAAATGATATTTCTTTTATTTTTTATTTTCAGATTAAGTGCTTTATTTTCTTTTTTGTCTGGATTAACTCAATCCGAAACTAATAATGACTTTTTTGAATTGAAAAATAAGAAGTTAATCTGGAATACAAAATATACCTCCGGACTCTTCTTTTATTTCTTTTACTTTTATAAATTTCTTTTCAATCTTTTCACAAAGGTTATTTCAGACATTTAAAAAGTATGGAGGTGCAGATGATATTACGGAGGTGCAAGAATAATCCGTCTGTTTTGTGCACGTTGAGAAATGGTGGGACCAGCCCAAATTGCTGTCATCTGAACATCTCCTCCTGCATCATGTGGTAACAGTGGCCTCCTTCATTAAATAGAACCAAATTCAAAGCCCTCAGATCAAATTTTCGTCACCTTCTTTCCCTATTCAATGTGTAAGTTATGTTACACCTATAAAAAACAAATAAACAATTCTAGTGCGGGATTCCTAAATCACTAGCCTCTGGAGAACCTCTTTTTTCTCTCTTATTATTCAATGTTCATCAACTGTGTCTTCACAGGACTCTCCCTTAATGTTACTGCATCAGCAAATTTATGTTGACAGGAGAATACATTCATTCTTAGAGAGTTATTAAGTAACGTTCAAATATTCATACTTAACCAGCTTAATGTTGGAAAACACTAATATATTATACTTCATGGTAACTCGAGTGAAGTCCAAAACAATGTTGTAATTTTGGTAGGTAGGCTATGAAGTTAGGTGAAATGAAGAAAAATGATAACGATATATTCGGAAGTGATATCCATGATGGAACACTAACCTATCACACTCAGATTGGACTCACTAACCCACCAACATGTAACTATCCATTTCATACTAAATTTTAATTAGTTACTCGATAATTACCGCTCCAACTCCTTAATAACATCATAATAATTAGAGTCACTTAAATATTGATCATAATCATAAACATGCCGTAGTCTTGAACTATCTCTAACAATTTCTCCTTAGAAACACACTCAGAAAATCCACCCATAAATTTTAGTCTTCCACCTTTAGAGCACTTACTAATGTTTCTATTGTGAAGGGGAACTAATCAATAGAAAAAAAAAAAAAAAAAAAAAAAAAATAGGCCAAAAAAACAAGAAAAAGAAAAAGGAGAACAACAGAAACACAAAAACTCAAAACATTATAATCAAAAAGAGGAATAAAA
>Ga0099824_1007452_pt1 | contig 14484 bp, 6 predicted proteins | sample SiratrowhiteBW_FD_76837 | JGI IMG/M metagenome (GOLD analysis project Ga0099824, IMG submission 76837) | Root nodule microbial communities of legume samples collected from California, USA - Siratro white BW | ecosystem: Host-associated > Plants > Roots > Nodule | place: USA: California...
ATATATAAAAGTTAAGAATAATTTTATTTTTATTTTATTGTCATATTTGTATTTTTTTGTCTTAAATGATTAAACTCTCTATTTAAACTAATATTATGAACTCTATTTTCTTTTTGTACATATCGTGATTTTTTGTTTTATTGTTATACTTAATTAGAAAAGAAATTCACTTAAAGTTGAATAGTGCAACCTAAATTATTCCTAACTATTTTGCTTATACAAATCAATTCCTATACTATAATATATTTTTGTTTCTTCTATAATTCGGTGCTACGTAAAGTGTTAAACTCAGTAGAGGTTTATCATAATCATATCTCCTCGTTATAATTGAGACATGACTCATGAGAAGAAATAAACCCATTACAATAAAGAAGAGAAACCACTATAGAAGGAAATAAAATTGGAGAAGACAATTAACTCACCAAAAATTGTAATATATATGGTTGTCGAAAGAGATGAATGCAAGAGAATTGGTATTGCATTTGCGTAGGTTTGTATGTCTATGTATTGTTTGAGCAAATCTATCTTTAGAATGTCACACGGGTAGAAAAAGGGAAAGAATAACCCTTTAAAGCAACATCAGTTTGAGATTTTTTTTTTCTTTTAAAAAGAATTAATTAAAATTGAATGAACCATTCAAATAACCAATTTTATCAATTTAACAATGGTCCAATCTCAAAATGACTTTATAGGTGAAACAAATTGAACAAACAACTAATGACAATATTTGATATCTTGTCTCCATATACAACGAATCATTCATGATGATAAAGAGTATTATTAAAAATTTGAAAATTTAAATTTGAGAAAAATTTAAATATTAAAAAGATACATGTTTACTATTAAAATAAAATTTTACTTCAAATTCTCTTATCTTTCCTTAATTAGAATGTCTATTTGATTAAAAAAGTGAATTAAATTTTGTTTATGAAAAATAAATTTATTTATTAAGCGAATTTAATTATATTATAAATGCTTCTGATTCAAATAAAATTATTTTTACAAAACATACATAAACCACAATAAAGCAAATCCATCTTCATTTTAATTATATTAATATTAACCCTTATTGTTTACCTTTTCTAATAGGAATTTATTTATGGGGTTTGACTTTTTTTTTTTAGATAAAAAATGTTATCTAATCGTTTAGTTCAAAATTCATATTGGATACATAATACGCCGAATCCATTTGATTGCTTTTTTCTTTATTTTCCTTTTCATTTAAACAACCAGTAGTTTTGCTTTTGTCACATCTCTACGTATTTATCACTTCTATTCCCTTCATTTTTGCAATTACATTCTATCTTCCAAAATTATTTCTACTCAAACAAAATTCAATTCAAAATATTTTTTTAGAATCTTTTAAAAAATATTTATATTTGAGTTCAATATTAACTTAGTCAGCTAAGGAAAATAATTCTCTTAGCCTGTTGAATATTTGAAAAAATAATTGATTATGTTTAATTATGATGTTTTGGATTTCTAGATTTATGGTGCTTACCAAATCTTTTCTAACTTTTTTCTTAAAATGCAAGTGAGAAAGTTATCTCTAATAAATGATTGGAAATTAAGTTATGTTATAATTGAAATAAAATGGATAATAGATTACCAAAATCACGCATGTGTGATGTTTGGAAGTTGAGAATGTGTTTATAACACCTGATGAAGGGTTGAATGACCAATTTGAAGGGTTGTATGATTAGTAAAGGTTTGATGTATAATTTTTCTTATAATTTTTTTAATGTGGAATTGGTTGAGATTAGGTGTATGTTGGAGTATAATTTCGTTTTAGTTGAGTCTTTAACTGAAATATAAATATTTAGATCGTAATTAATAATTTATGAAAGTGTGATATGTGTTGAAACACCAATTCAATGAAAATAGATGTCATATCGTGCTTTAAATGGTAGTTTTGAGTTAGTGAATTGGAACATGAGGTATAATTCATCCATGATTGTGTTTAAGGATTTTGAACTAGTTAGAGACTTCCTAAGTTTTAGAGTAGAATTTAATAAGTTTTGAAAATGTTTAAACTTGCTGAAAATAAATACCTTTTATATAATATTTTTGTTTAAATTAAACATTTCACTCAAGTAAAAGTGTAAAGGAGCTAAATCTCTATTTTTTGCGAGATTTTCAAGTAAGATATTCTTCACTTAAGCCAGATATTCTTCACTTAAATAAATTTGGTCTGGTTTTAATTTGTTTTTATTTAAGTGAATCATTTTTTTTTCAAGTGAGATGTTTCACTCAAACAAAATCAAAGAGAAGAACAATATTTCTTCTTAGGATATTTTTGCTTAAATTTGAATAAATCACTTAAACAATGTAAAATAAAACATTATAATCTACTATAAGTATAATGATTACAAATGATATATATATATATATATATATATATATATATATATATATATATATATATATATATGAAATATATTCCATGTTGTATGATATAAATGATAAATATAATGATTAAATGATATATGTATATGAAATATATTTTGTTAAGGTGGCAAATTTCAGATACTATGTGAATCTCTATTTAATGTATGCATCAAGTAGAAGAACTTACTACATTGAAGATAACACCACTCACTGTTTAAATAATGTAAATTAAACCTTGAAAAGTTGGAAAAAGTTTATTTGCATATATCTTAAACATGTAGAGCTTCAAATATTGGGTGTCTTAAATTTACCCTATAGAATTGTTTTACCTATCCAAATAATTAAAATATGTTGAATAAAATAAAAATAATAATTTATTTAAACAATATGAAAGCCAAAAAAATGAGAAATTAAAAAAATATATCTGAAAAAACAAATTAAGAAAATAGAAAAAAAATATTTTTATCTAATTTAAGAAAACTTCAAAAGTATTAAATAAATTTTTGTTATCTTAAATATGTTAAAATATATATATATATATATATATATATATATATAATATCTGTAATTTAAAATAAAACTTTTAAAAATATGATTTATTAATAAAAAATTAAATTATAACCACTCGAGGTAGCATAAAGGAAGAGAACACATGAAAAGCCAGCCGTGAAGGAAGACATTAAAAGCAAAGAGAAATAAGAGAGTGAAAGATCAAATACGTTAAAAAAAAATAGTTAATATAATTTTTATGTTTTCCTTCACTATTTATTCTTCCACATAGTTGTTCTCTTTTATGTTACCTCTCCTTTATTAATAATTTTTTTCCTACTATTTTCCTTTAATGCTCCCATGTATATTATTTATATGAATTGAGTGGAGAAAAAGAGAAAACTAGAAAAAAGTTGCTGGTCAAAGTTGAGATATATTGAGAGAATAAGAATTATGGATAGTGAAAATAGAGAGGGTAGGAGAGAGAGAATTACAGATATTATTTCATTATATATTTTTGTGTTTAAATATATGAAAAAAATATTTAATATCATTTGAAGTTTTCTTAAATTAAATAATATATATATATATATATAAATATATATATATATATATATATATTTATTTAATTTATTTTTTCAGATTTATTTTCATTTTTCACTTGTTGGTGTTCATATGGATTAAAACAATAATAATATGGATGTTTGTTTTGATAATTTAACTTGAATTAATTCAATTTAATTAAATTGGGTTTAATTTTATTTATAAATGAAAAAAAATCGGTCCATCTTAAACTAATTTACTAGAATAATAAATTTAGTATAAATAATTTAAAATTCTATTTGATATTCACATTCTATTTTGGATATCTCACATCAATAACAATAAGACTTTTCAATAGTTTATAGGTAGTAAAAACTTTATCTTACAAGTTTAAAATTCATTTCTTAATATAATATCAAAACTTATCTTAACAAGGTTGTTACTGAACCACCTTTACATATAAGTTTTCACTCGAATTGAAGAATCGGCGTGAGGGGCGTGTGTTGTCCACTTCTTAATATTATAAACAAATTATATTATGTTTTTTTTTTTTCATATTCTAAATTAATTTGAATAGATTTATTATAATTTAATTTAATTATATTTATTTGAAACTTTAAATTATTTTTTTAAATTGTATAATTCTTTAATTAGATTGATATTTTCAAAATTATAACTTTTAAAAAAGTTTTTTAAAAATTTGACTCAATCTAATCCACTCGTACAAAAATATAGAAATCCAACACAATCAAATGAGGGATGAGTTTTCAAAAATTTTACCCAACACCCCTACTCAAGTTAATATATAAATTTGGAAATATACAATTAACTTATTATTTTACATATTTCTTTCGATAAAAGCTTAATGACATGCTAATATAAAATGTGAATACTTTTTGCAAATAAATATTGAAATCATGGTTTGTGATCATATTAAAATAACTAGTCTCTTTTTAATATTCATCAATTATATTATGCATGATCTAATCTGACCTCGGCCACATAATCAAGCAATTAACTTTCATTATATAGCTATTTTTAAATCAAACATTAAAATATTCCACTACGTGATATTGTAAAATATGATCATGAATCTGTGGCAGGATTAAGGCACAATTCCATTTTTTTGTTGATGGGACAAGTGCCCCAAATTCATCACATTGCGACATTTTTTCTACACTCAAAAAGCAGTTTAATTCAGATATATGATCATGCAAGAAAAAGTGATTGAAAGATACATTATATATTGTGGATGTCACAAAAACTAAGGCACATATCCTCCCAAAAGTTCAAAGTTGAAACTAAACCCCAATCAGAGTCTCCACCTTTCAAAAAGAAACCCTATTCATATACATATTGTGACGCACTTCACATTTTATTTTGTTCTATATCTTTGTCCACATCTTTTTCTCTAATGCTTCTAAAGGAACGACCAAAACAGTGGTGCCTCAAAACTAGTGACCCAAAACATATTCAAACAATCATCATATTTTAAATAAATATCCAAATTCATCATTTTTTGACCTATAGTAAGAGGAGTGTTATTAGTAAAAAAAATGTGTAAGTAAAAAGTTTCCTACAAATTAAACCACAGATAATATAGACTTAATATATAGTTATTTATTCTCAGTTTCAAAAAATGGGTTCAACAATTCTATACGATGATTATAATTAATGCAATGCATTAGGATAATTAATACTTAAATATATTTAAAAGAATAATCTATCAAAGAAAGAAAGTAAGCAGAATACTAAAATATTGTTTCTCAATTGAGATACCAAAATCAATTTTCTTTAAGCAATAAATTGAACAGAACCTATTAAAAAGAAGAGGACTAAAGACCTATCAAGAAGAAAAAGAAAGAGACTGAAAAATTTGGACTAATTTAAAAAAAGCGATAAAAAGACTCCGTAGCTAGAATAATTTTTAGTAAAAAAAAAAATATCTGAGGTAATACAGTGCTTTTTATGATCAATTTATGTATTTTTCTTAAATACATATTTTATCGGGACTTATTTCTTCTGCAATTATTTCTGTTCAGCCATTTGGAGAACATGTTTGACTAGTCCTTTTTAACATGTATGATCACATTTCAGCCTTCAAACGTGCTTCGGATTTTGTATCAAACATAATTGATATGCTGAAAATGTAATTTGCTTTCGCATCAAAGTCATAGTTTTGTTACTCATACACAAAACAAGAGCAATAATATGATGTTATTGTGGCAAAGATGTGAGCACTTTAGAAAAATGGTTTAATAGCTAAGTTTACAATTGGACAAGCTTTTTAACGAGGATTTTTAGGAAAAAAACAATCAAATCAATTTATTTATAAATTAAAATTAGTTTATTTTCAAGCTAATTTTTATATAGAAGTTGTTTTATACAACTTCTCTCTCGTTTATAAATTGATTTTATATTATAAAAACTTATTTTATTTTATTTTAATCTTTTAAAAGTTCTTATAAAAATCTCTTAGTTATGTACGACATTGTACATCAATTTCAGAACCGATATAGAAGCAGGTGATGTAAAAAATTTTGGACTTTTTATATAGTTCTATAATCAATGTAGCATGTGAATATACTATATTAGTTGATAAATAAATTACCGACGTAAAATATCAATTCCAAAAATGTTTAACAAGAGATATTAAATTGGTTGTGGCTCTCAACCGATGTAATATATATCCTATTACATTAACTGTTAACCACAATCAATGTATTACATCAGTTGTGGCTCCCAACCGATGTAATATTTTTATTTTAAAAAAATTATAATTTTCTAGAATTTTTAAGAATTTTTTGATAAGATCTCTAATTCATACAATGAGATACCAAAAATTTTCAGAATTTTTTGACAAATATAGATAGATAGGTAAAATAGAAAAAAGATGTAAAAAATACTAAAAAATAAAAAACAAATAGTAAACGATGAAATTTTAGAAAAAATTTAGATTTCAAATTCCCTTCAGGTATTGCCCACGAAGTTCGTTACACCATTTCGAACAACTTTCATTTTTGGAGCGTCTCAATCCGAGTTCTTTATCAAAACTTATGATCGTTTGAAGTTTTTTCGTCATGACTTTTTTGAAACCCAAAATCTATATAATGTAATAACTCTACCATCAAATATACACTAAATCAAGTTGTTGATAAAAAAATTTGGTTCAAAAATAAATTTATAACTATTTTTAATGAATTTTACAAAATTGATCCTATTAAAAAAAAAAGCAGCAAGGAGTGTCAAACCAAGCATTCACAATGGAGAAAGCTCACGCATCAAGTGTATAACTTCCTTAAAAACCCGTAATGTATAAAAGTTAGCAAATCACTTATGTCAAAAATGCTAAAGTAAATGAAGGCAACGAAGGAACTAACAAAATGAGCATGAGTGAGAGTGAAAAAGCAAAGAACACACCAGAAAAACACAACAGCACTATGAGGAAAAACACACAAATAATGAAAGCAGTGAAATATTAGGTTAATAAATTCGCATGCACTCAAAAATTTAATTTTTTCATAATCTGAAATATATTAGATCGGTTGCAGTGAGAACCGATATAATAGACATTTTTTATATTGGTTGTAGCTAACAACCAATTAGTATCTAGCACATATTACATCGGTTGAAGCTTGCAACCAATATAATAGATTCAGCGCCAAACCAAATTTTGAATTTTTTTTTTCAATCTTTTCTATATCGGCTAGAAGTGTTAATCAATATATAACATAATATATTATATCAATTTATCAATAATCAATGTAATATTTTTTTATATAACTTTAAAAATATCATCACATTTTTTTATATTCACTATGTTTTAACCAACATTTTATTATTTTATTATATTGTAGTATGTATTATGTATTTTTTTTCTATAGTACACATTAACCTAGCCTAATGTAACTCTTGAGGTTGATTGGATCATATTAAATTATCTAACAAACTTCCAGATCACATAGGTAATTATTTTATTGTTTTATTTCATTTATTAGGAACTTGCGAACCACTAATTGAAAAGCAAAGTCAACCTTATAGCACAAATATAGCTCATTTTGGGAATCATTGTGATAATATAGCTGTACTTTCAACTAAATTTTCATGTGAAATGTGAAGAAAAAAAAATATGATTCCAAAAAAACATTTAATATTAAGATGCAATGAAGTTTTGCTTTAGCTTACATTATTTTTTGATTCAAACTTTCGTTACCCAGTTTGTTGAAATGAAACTAAAAGAAGAACAACATTAAAATACTTAAGAAATTATATCAAGTTTTCACAAAGAATTTTTTTTTTGTAAGTAATGATTTTATAATTTGATGTTGTTTTATTTATTTTATGATATTCTCATACTCATATTCAAAATTGCAACCGTAAATTAATTTAGTTTATAAACATTTGATTTTTTGCAGTAGTGGACTTGAACCCAGTAAATCAAAATATCCCATCATTCCCCTCTTTAGGCCCAATCCGAAATAGTAGAAGAATTTTAGTCCAGAGCAAAAATAACATTACTATAAAACAAACTATTTTATCAATGTTTGAAGGTCCTAGAGCTTACAAACACATTTTACAATAATATAATTTCAGCTACAATATTTTTTATGTCTAACATCCTTAGAGATTCAATTTCATGATAACACACTCTAGGGTTGGATTGGTGAATAAATTTGATAAGATGAGAAATCAATAACCATCTTATTTTATTGGAATTTAATTACTACGTTAATAGAATATGGTAATGTTATTTTATTATTTATATTATGTTATTATTATAATCTATTTTTGAATTAAGGGGAAGTAGACTTAAATAGGATATGATTTTCTATAATTTATTTTAAATTATTTTTACTAATTTTCATAATTTGTAAACAAATTAAATTAAAAGTTAATTTTAAAAAATTATAGCAATTTTAATGAAAATTTGTTATTTTAACCTAAGTTATATTATATCTAGTATTTATTTATTATCTTATGTGCATCTTATCATATTTTTTTTATCTTATAATATCACATTTCTTATTTATAGTATTGTGTCCATTAAATGAATTATTAAAAGTTTTAGCCCTCCATGATCTTTTTTCTCATTTTAATAAAATAAAATAAAATGAATTCTCAAAAGTAAGAGATGTTTGATTCTATTATGATTATTAATTCAATAATAACAGTTTAATGTAAATAGAATATGTGTTTAATAAATTTCATATATTAAAAAGTAAATGTATTTTGTTCTAAGACAGTGTGCTGATAAAAGGTTTCTATGATTTCCAACTAGTATGAAGAGATAATAAAATCACACTTTCTTGCTCTGGATCAGTGAAGGGGTTGTAAAGCTCAAATGAATGTAAGATAACTATTTCATAGACATTATTTAATAACATTTTTTTATGAGAAATATAAGTTTTTTTTTTTTCCTTTTTATACAGATTATCCTTATCTAATGTAACACATAAGTATGATACTCCCATTTTGATGGATTTTTTAATTATATGAAATCAAGAAACGAAAAAAAAAATCTCTGAATATTTGAAATCAAGTATCTTAAAAAATATATATTTAATGGAAAAACAGAAAAATCCTTTAAACAATTGGTAGTTGTAGTTTCGTTAAATTATGGCAATTGTAGTTTCGATAACATTCATGCTCTGGTCTTTTCTACTTACACCCCATTGTTACTAAATGCACACCATATTAATATAAAAAGACAAAATTACCCTCTCTCACTGTACCACGCTACTGCTTCTTTTATTACCTCCACTAAATAAATAAACTATGTTGCTTAAACTATGATCTAAATTTTGGTTTAAGATTTCTTTAGTCATTTAAACGTTGAATCAATTGTAAGGATTTAACGTTATGTTATCTCAAGTTTTATGTAATTTGATTTATTATTTTAAATTTAATTACTTTTCTTTGTAACAAAATTAATTTATGAAATAAGTTTCCTCTGTTCCTTTTTCACAAAATAATATTGAAATGTGAATGTGCTCAGTTGCCTATCAGCCTCAAGTGATGTTTGGAATTTTATATACAATAATCATGTTATATATCTTAAACTCCATGTAATAGAGATTTCTATCTAGTATAGAATTATCCAAAAATAATATTTTTATTCAATTTTTTCAAAAATATATTTTCTTTTAAACTGAAAATCAACCATCCCATCAGAGGAAAATCCAGAAACATGTAATAAGCCGACAAATAAATTAACAAGCTTAATATACATTATTATATTATTGATAAGTACATATCTTTGGTGTTGTAAAGTGTCTTTTTATGGGCAAACAATAAATTAGATAAAAAAGAAGTATTTTAAGAATACTTAAACCTTCATATAAAAAGTATTATCATAAAAGTATTAATATATACAAGTGAATTATCATTCAAAAAGTTGAAATTTTCAAGATACGTCATCACTCAAATTCTTTTAATATACTAACCATTTTTCCAATCAGAAAAAAAAATTAAATCAAGATATAACAATTATAGTTGTTCAAACCATTTATTTCTATTAGATCTGCATTATCATTCAATTTACTTTAAGATAGAAATGATAAAAATACAATTCTATATATAATATGTCTTTTTTTAATCTATTTGTCTGAGAATGTATATAATATTAATGAACTCATCTTCCCAGCTTAACTCTAACTTCCTAATATCCTACAAAACCTGAAAACACATGAGTCCCAACATTTCATCTAAGTCATCACTATCCATGAATATTTAATTAGAAGTTAATATTACATATAACTAAACAAAACAAGTAGAGTTAAATTAACTAATGGACAAGTGAATAAATAAAAACATAAACAATATTATCATCATAATCTCACCTTCATTAAAAAACATCTTTCCTTAAATGTTGATCGTATTTCTAATAATAGTGTCGTGCGAGTTGAAGAAATATATGTGTTTGCTATCATTATTAGATAACTAGATAACAATAGAATGTTTACCAGAAAAAATAAAAATAGTTAAAATCATACCTTGAGATTAGATAAACCATCAATAGGATATATCGTCCTTGTCAAGAATGATACTTTTGTGCTAATTATATAAAAATGAATGAAAGGAATAAGAGATTTGAAATTAAAGAATAAATTATGAAAATAAACAATTAAATAGTGTAAATAACTATTAACTTTTTTAGCTAAAGAAGCATTAGTTTTTAACTCAAGATGATTAGTTGATAATCACCCAATCAACAAATTTACAGAACGTTTTTACCTAGATAAAATGAGAATAAATAAATTAAAGAAATATTCTAAGAAAGATAAATATATGATGATGCATAGAAAAAGTAGTGCAAAATAATAATAATAATAATAATAATAATAATAATAATAATAATAATAGGGGCGTATTAAGAAATTCTTAATTCTAAAAACGAGTACTTTAATTTAGGTTTAATTTTTTCTAATTACTGTCATGACTTTTTCTAATTTCGTTTATATTTAAAAATAAGTGAATATAGTTCCTTTCACAAAATTGATAGTTTCCATAAAATTGATACTAACAAATGAGAAGACACGGACAATTAACAATGTTAGATATCACCATAGTAACATTGCCACCATTTACTGGAAATAACTACAATAACCCATAAAAAATAAAATCAAATTAAGAATATTTAAAATGCCGAGAAAATAAAAAAAAATCAAATAGAAATAAAAAAGTTATTAAACCTCAAACTTAATGAATAAAAGTTAAATTGTAATATATCCAAAAAAAAAGAGGAACTTCCATCTTTACCCCGGTTAAAATCTTTCAAATAACAAATTTATTTTTTAAAATATTAAGCGATTTTGGTTGTTATCACTATAATAAAAGATAGCAAGAGGATAAGAAAATTCTATCAAGTCATTTTTCTATAATTTTCTTTTTATTGTAAATATTCATTTTCTATGTATCTTTTCCAAAATGGAGGCACATAAATATTATAAATTATAACAATCAGCTCAAAGTATAATCAAGAACTTAGAAGGCATATTCTGGTATAAAAGTGTGAGAGAATAATGTGAATTGTGATACTTCTATATCTTAGAGTGCTTTCCTAGTTCTTGATAAAAATATTGGACGATGGATTATGGACGAGTTCAATGAAATTTAGATTTCAAAATTTCAATTTTAGTAAAAGTCCATTATTGAAACTCATAGTTAGCTTGAAGCGAATTTATTTTGCTTAGCAAATTTCTTTATTGTTTAAAAAAAATTTAGATGTATTTAAAAGAGGTAATTGCATTTAATGTATTATTTTGAGTTGAAAATATGAGATAACATAAATTTATTGCTCAGACCTCTTCTCTAGCTCATTCTTTTTTCTTTTTTCTTTTTCCATTTCATGAGTAGTGATCTAATTCATGTCATGATGTATTTTAATTTTTTTAATAGCTTTGTTGTTACTCGATGTATTCATTAACTTTAGATTAATCTTGATGAATGAAAAATATTAACTGTGATATGATATTTTTCATTTATTTAAATTATCTCTAATTTAAATATACCTTTATTTATTCTAGAGTCATATATTTTCTTGCAGTTTTCATATTCTTGAATATTATAATGAGAAACACTAATTCTCTTATCTTTTTAACATAAAAAGTTTTAATTAAATCTTAAACTATTACAATTGAGGTGTAACAGGGAATCTATGTAATTAGCAAAGAATTGAAATAACATTCAATTATATGTTGAAAGAAGTTTTTTCTTCCTAAAAATATTAGAAACCTTAAACCAAATAATTGAGCTTTATGAAAGTAAATGTCCTTCAACGTTACTCAATGTAACTTTTATGGTGAGACTCACACTAAAATTTTCTCCCAAAATTATGAACATGTAAATATAAATTAAAGTTTAGAAAACATAATTAAAATTGAGTCAAATTAAATCATATTTGAGAACAATAATACTTAAGCTAATTAAATTTAATTTATTCAGTTTTTTTATATATTTTATAGTACAATCTCAATCAATTCAATCCGATAAAAATTAAATTAGTTCAATTTAGACTAATAAAAAACTCACAATATACAAATGAGTTAAAATTCATTTATATATATATATATATATATATATATATATATATATATGATTTTGTAAAAAAAATTACACATATTTCTTTATTCAAAATATAAAGAATATATTTTATTATAATTTAATAATATAAACTAAATATAAGTTATGCATAATAATTAGTAGTAATTAAAATTACATTATTGATTTAGTTCAGATTCATCAGATTTATAAATAAAAAAGATCTAAAGTAATCATTATTAGATTGGATTGAATTTAGCAAACTTGCTAAAATAAAGTAATTATAGTCATCATCCTTGTTTGAATTCATAAGAACCTCACTTTTTTTGCACTCTTTTCCTCGTCATAATTTAACCTTCGTAGACTTGTAAAATAGACACATCCTCCCCCTACATTTCTAACGTAGTGGACCTCCATGAAGTTGCATAAAAAATAATATCACCAATATCAGTTAAACCGATAAAAAAAAATCTAAAACATATTCAAAAATTTTGAAAATGGATAAAATTGATGTTTTTTACGGTTTGATTTTATTTTACTTGTAAATTTATACTTATTAAATATGATAATAAATTTATATTATAATTTTTAACCATAAAATAAAATTATATAATTTATTTATGATATAAGATAAAGTTGGAATTATGAATATAATAATAATTATAAAAGAAATCACAATATATCTCTTTACTTAACAATCTTTTATTAGAATATCTTTAATAATTCTTTTATAAAATAATAATTTTCAATTTTTGTGTGAAAATATTTAACATTTATATTATCTATTCAAACCAAACCGTAAAATATTAGTTTAGGTTAGTTTGAATAGTATATTAAATTAAACTGAACTTCATTTAATCTTTATATTTTATTTAATAATTATTTGATAAAAAAATAAACTATAGTAAACAACACCCTTAGTTTCAAGTCCCAAGTAATTCTTAAATCGATTTGATAGGCAAAGAGAATTTATTATTGAATTTTGAGTGTAAACGCTAGTTAAACCTAATACAAGATATAAATCCATAAGCATAATGTACAAACATAAAGATTTTAATTATAATCACATTAGTGTGAACGTGATTTTGTTTCATGTGTTGGTTGGGTTCAAGTGGACAAATAATTTGAAAAAAAAAAAAAAAACCCAATCCAAGATTAAAGGTATAATTGGAAAAAAGTTTCTAGAAAGATTACTTGAAAAAAACATTAATTTTTTCATTTAAAATTAAATTATGCCCTTAAAAATAAATTAAAAAGTTATATGAAAGAGATTTTACAGATTTTTGTAAAAATTAGTTTTAACTTATAAAAAATTGATTTTTATTTTTTCTATTTTATAACATATTTCTTAGAGAAATATATTCAAATAAATCCTAAATAATCCCCAATCTCAATTAAATTTACTTTTTATTTGAACCTCACCCGTCATCATCATATTCGACACAATACTTCTCCTCTATTATCATTAAAACTAGACCCTTCAATCTTGTCTCCTACTTAAAATTTACGTGCTGCCAAGCGTATATGAAGATTTAATTATATTTTTAATTCCTAGAATTTAAAATAAATTTGATTTTGTTTTTTTTTCTGAACTTAAAAAAGAAATTTAGTTTTTCAAATTTTAAAAAGTGATTTTAATTTTTAAATTTTTTTTATGAACTAAATTAAGATTTTAGTTTCCCATATTTAATGTTGAAAAACCAAAATCCTGTTTTATAAATTAAAAAGACCAAACTATTTTTAATTAAAGGTCAAAATTGATAATTCATTTTCAATTTTAAGATTAAAAACATAATTAAGTCATAAACTCATATAAATATAACCACTCTCAGCATTAAAATAATTTATTAAAACATTATCTCTAATTTGTAACTAGTTCCTTATCAATATCATTCAATTTTTTATTGCCGTTAGTTTTTTTTTTTAAATTTATTTGATAATCCTTAAGAAATAAACCATACGTCTAAGGGACAACGCTGTAAAACTATTGGACTACTAATTATCTACTCATATTACACTGAGAAC
>Ga0099824_1007456_pt1 | contig 14477 bp, 6 predicted proteins | sample SiratrowhiteBW_FD_76837 | JGI IMG/M metagenome (GOLD analysis project Ga0099824, IMG submission 76837) | Root nodule microbial communities of legume samples collected from California, USA - Siratro white BW | ecosystem: Host-associated > Plants > Roots > Nodule | place: USA: California...
ATGTGCATATAAGTGTCTATATGTATATATAAGGCCATATATTAGACATTCCATAAATTAAATTGATATTTTTTTAAATTATAAATTTTTTAAGTTAGTGTGATAAAGCTATAACTTTGTGAGTTTCTTGAAGAAAATGCAGAGAAAGCGAAATAAAATAGGAAAGAGGAAAATGTGTTTCAAGATAAAGAATTACAAAATAAAATACATGTTGAAGGAGTACATGTTGAATAATATTACAATGTTAGCAAGTTTATTTTTTATTTCATTTATTTTTTTAACTTAGCCAAGTTTAATGTCAAAATAGACTCATGCAATAAAAGAACACGAGGACCAACAAGATGTTTACAAATACATGCAAGAAATACTGAAGATCTAGCAGTTATTTTGGACAAAGATGGAGAGCCTGTTGGTCCCAATATTAGAGTTGTGTCTAACTTGAGTCATTGTTTGAGAAAGAAAATTCTGGCCGAGTTCGTTGTTATTGAAGGACTATGACACCCACAACATTGAAGAAAAATCAAGAAATTGATGCTCTAAAAAGAGAACGTGCCATTGAAAGAACTGATGTGATCAAGAAGTTTGAAGGTTTGGAGGCAGTGATGAAGTTCGTGCTTAAGAAAAATACTGATTTGGATGAGAATGATATAGAAGAAATAATGGCACGAGCATTAGGCAATGAAAGTAGTGTTGCAACTCATGTTCTTGATGATGATGATGATGAGGTATACAATGGAATCATCTAAGATTGTGAAATATTTTATGCAAACTTTCATAAATTTGAAGAAGATCATGTACTAAGTTTTTTTTTTTTACCTTTTTGCAGGATGAAGTTCAAGTTCATTTGGAGAAGAAAACATAAAATGAAGAAATAAATAAAATACTTTTGTTATATACCTTACAATTTTTTGTAATTTTCAAAGTGTATTAGGTAACATTAGAGTATAGTTTTTAATATTTTTAGTTGTTATGATTATGTTTTAAAATACATTATGCAAATTTAATTGCATTTATAAATGTTACGAGTATTGTTAATGTTATCTTCAATTACAGTTTACTAAAAATAATGTAATTGTCTTCTATAGTTTTATTGAAGTATTTTTATATTATAATAATAATGTTAAAAATGAATTAGTGGCTTAATGTATTAATAATCTATTTAGAAATATTACAAATGTGGTATGAAAGATTAAACAAAAATGCAACAGCTAAAAAAGTATGGCCTAAATATTGACAGAAAAGGCAACAATATGAGAAAAATTTGGCCTAAACATTGACGAAAAGACAACAGGTGAAAAAATGTGGCCTAAACACTCACAAAATGCGTGACATATTTTATTACGCTAAGGCCACACTTTTTGAAAAAACTGTAGACTTTAAACTATGCCCACATCTGAATACACCATATTCTCAAAATCGTGACCAAACCGTGGCCACATTTTTCACCTGTTACCTAAAGTGAAAAATGTTGTAGTGTTAACCTATCGTATATTTAAATATAATATCATATATTAAAGTTTTAAATTCTAAAATAGACAATTGAAGTTATCTAAGAGATAAAAAGACAAACTAATCACTCTTTCAACACTCTCCCTCAAATTGAATACGTGTTAAATGCATATAGCATATGTAAGTTATTCATCATGGAATCCCACTTTCTTTCAATTGTGGAACTCTAGAAACTTTATCTACAATGAATGGAACCAAGCTTTGTCTTCCCACGTAAAACTATCCTCACGGATCGTACACGTATTCAGTTGCCATAATTTTCTCCTACTAGCGTACTAGGTATTCATGACCTAAGCAAAATTGTGATGAAGACATTTTATCATCACTTCTATGAATTTTCTCAAAATTGAAGGCTTAAATCATAGGTGTATGTAGATACTTTATATTTAACTTCTATCTGAAAACTATTTGGTAAAATAAAGATTATTATTCCATATTCATATATACCACTTTGCAAATATCAATGTGACCCCTTCCACAAAATCCACTAAACATACTTATATTCTTTGTTTCACGTTATCTTGTGTTCCACAAATCATATGTATCACATTATTATTAATACAGTGCATTTCCAATGAAACTTTTAAGATTATCACAATAAAGTACTATAGATGCTAATTATCAGTATCCAAGCTTTGGCATCAAGTCAATCATCCAAATTCTAGTGTCTTAGTAATTGATGAATAGAAATGTGAATTTTATGTTTGGTGAATGGACATGTCAATTGTTCCTCTAGAATCAATTTCTCCTAGATTCATGTCTCACAGGTGGCCGGTTCAGGTTAAAAGAGATGGTTAAGATTCAATAAAAAAGATAGCATGATGAACCCTTTTCAACAAAACTAACTATTTTTTCTGGCTATTATATATTCTCCGAATTCTGAAGAGTAAGAGGGAACAAATTAATGTGATCAATTCATTCACGTACTATGTAAAGGTGACTAATAATTATTTTGAGTAAGTCTCTTAAATTTAGAAAGAAAATTTCTACATTTAAAAGTCATAAATAATTAATTAAAAATGTTATAAACTTGGTTTGAGGCAAACTAATTAATATAAAATTATAAGTAATTAAAACTATCATTTGAGAGGAACAATTAACAAAAATTAAACAATTTTAAACTAATAATAAATTTGATAATTTTTAAAAATATAAAAATGAGTGATAAGTAATAGTAAAAAGTCACATATAATAAAGAAAGTAAGAACGTCCTAAAATTCAAAGAAACTATAAATATGTTTTAATATTTAATTTCTATATTGAATATTTAAAATTCAAGATAAGTGATTTAGTTGAATAATTTTACTCTAGTTATTCACTACTTCGATGATACATTATCCATATTTATTGAATAAAACAATAAAGGAGAAATAAACGATGATTGTAAATAGGAGAGACGTGTAAGAATAATTTTAAGTGCATGTAGCATTATTGTATAAAATTATAGAATTTTATTTCCATAACCAGAGATGCTATTTCCACGACTATGGTATTAGTTGTCAGAAGAAGAAAAAAACTTTATCACTAATTATTGGGTTCATGTATATATTCTTTTCCCCACTTCTTCAGAAACATGCAGAAGATCAAGCAAAGAAAAAGGAAAGGAATAAGCACAAACGAACAGCAAGAAAAATTCATTAACCACTACTAATAATTTATCATACGCAAAAGATACAGGAAAAAAAAGCATGTTTTCAATCTCCATATTATTTTTATCAAATTTGATTTTATTCTTTAAATTTTTAAATTGATAAATATAACCTTCTAATTTAGAAATTATATTTTTTTTAATTTTATGACGGTAAAAAACATAGTTTAGAAACTAAATTCATCAATTTAAAAGTGAAAATCAGAATTATTACAAAATATATTGTTCACTAAAGATATATTATTTTCTTCCTCATAAAACATGAAGAGGAACACGTATCTATATAGTTCATTAAAGTACTTTTCATCCATCACATAAATTTTATGGTAATATTTTGTTTTGCCTGAATATATTTTGTATTTGTTTTCTATTGTTAATGTCTTTGACAAGTGTGTTTATTAATTATTCTTATGCCTATATTTAATGAGTTTATTTTCAAACAAATATGTTCTGACGAAACAATTATTCATATTTTTTAAGCTTATAAGAATTATTTTGAAATAAATAGTCATTTCTGGAAAATTAATTTTATTCTTAAAATACTCAAATTGGTATGTAAAAAATTGAAATAAATATAAAGATATGTTCGAATTTAAAATAATTATGTGTTTACATTATTTTTCTTGGAAGAACTTTTAAAAATCAATTTAGAACCAATGTTTTCTAGACCTCAAATAGTTTGTAAGCAGAGCACGAAATAATTTAAAAAATAGGTTTAATTACTCATTTAATATCTATAATTATATAAACTTTTTTTTTTATTTTTATATTTTAAAACTGTTCACTTTAGTCTATGTAATACAATTTTAATCTCTTTTTTTTTAGTTCCTATTCATATTATTTGGAATCTCTTTTAATCTCTAGCATATAAATTAATATAAAGACTAAAATTTTAAAAATAATATATACAAGAACACACAATTTCTAAATGTAGAAACTAAAAGGATAAAGTTTGTTCCAATGTAAAGATCAAATAAGTAAGTTGTCTCAATCCTATATAGTTTATATTTTAATAGGTATATTTCCAAAATGTCCACGCACATGTTGAATGAAATAACTTTATTTACTTTATTATTTTCTCTAAATAATTGTACTTTTTCTAGTTTTAAGAGAACATTTGCAATTCTTGAGTTGAAGTGAGATGAAATTTTTATTTTATTTATTTTAAAATAAATATGTGTCTATATTATATTTTTAATAAAATGACATTCGCATTCCTTCTAATTTTTAAGTAATTTTTTTCTCATATTTTTAATAAATGATATCCACCTTCATTATATTTTTAACAAATGATACTATTTTTTTATTTATTCTTTAAAAAAAATACAATATTGACTATAAAATTTAAACAAAAATTATGAAAATTAAAATTTAAAGTTTTAAAATATAAAACCTAAAGAATTTTTATAAACAAAAAACCATTTTTATGAATAAAATTAGGAATTCAGTTTATTATAAGTAGAGTGATTAAAAAGAGTCCAAACCTTCTAGTTCTATGGTGGGTTTAAAGTACGTTGAAAATATAAATATTTTATAATGAATAGAAAAATTGGATCCAATTCACGTACAACCTCACTTCCAAGTTGAATTTGTTGGGGATTGAGTTGATCTACTAACCTGCCTAAAAATAAGGAAAAAAAAAAAGAACTCACCAAATTACAAAGATAATGTTAAATTAAAACTTTAATTCATTATGCTTGATGTGATATGTGAAATTTCAAAACGTTGGAATTGATGAAAAACTAATGTTAAAACCTAGAAAATTTGAAGTTTACGAGGATCCAAGAGAAAGTTACTATGATACTTTTAATTCTTTAATTCATTATGTATAGTTTGAAATCCTTAATTCTTGATTATAAAGTTCATTACTAGTATTAAGTGATGATATGGCATTAATTTAATAATATTTTATTACGTCAGTGGCAGTTGATTTTTTGACAGTATTTATCTTCTGATTTTGTTTTCGATAAAAGTATTTTTTAAATGAAAACAATTTCTAGCAACTAAAATTTGTTGGACATTATTTACTTCATCTCTTAATTCATCTTTTAGTTTTTTTCTTTTTCTTTTTCTTTAAGAAAAAGTAAATGCATATAACATATAATAGATCCACAATGGTTACAATGAGTGAAGGCGTTGCACTAACAAAGGAGGCTTGAGATTTTACATTTTCTAATTGATTATAACATATATTAATTTGTGGGATAACATTTAAGTAGTTTTCTTAATGATTTAATGATACTTTTTACTACTAGCATCTTCAATTAGTAATTTGAAAATTAGTAAAAGAGAAAACTAATTTGAATTTGATCCCGTAAAATGTTAGCCTTCATCTTATATTTATATTATTTTTAAAACCTAAATAAATACTTAGAAAAATGAACAGATTCGTTTTTTTAATTAATACTTTTTTGTGGTTTTTAGTCGATAAAATTTTCTAAATTTTAATATTTTACTAAGTAATTTATAACAGATAAAAATTTTCTAAAAATTAACTGCCAGTAAACATAATAAATTTAATATAAGGTCATCAATAACGAATGAAATAATGCATTAAAATCATATACGGACTAAAACTGATGTACCTAGACTTGTCAAATTTTTGCTAGTATACTAAAGCAAATTATAAAATGTTTTGTACTAAAAACTAATTTATCAAAAAAAATTTGTATGAAAATAAAATCATGTTAAGTAAATAATTTTTATATTATAATATATATATATATAGACACAGACATAAATTTCACTATATCATAACACATCTTAAATACATAGGTTTAGTCGTAGATTATTATCTAATATATTCAAATATAGTAATAAGTTAAAAAAATAAAAAAAATATAGAAAAGAAAAAATAATTAAGTAATTAGATTTAAAAACTTTCACTTTTTAAAATAAATGAAATCAAACTTTCAATTAAACTCATTTAAATAAAATAAAATAAATTTAAATTATTTATTTGTTTCACAAGTGAAAGATAGATTCTCTGTGATGATTTCGACTTAACTCGTTTCCTTCCCAGTAAACAAAATATAAGAAACATTTTAGAGATGTAAACAAAATATAAGAAACGTTTTAGAGATGTTTGTGGAGGTTGGAATAAGTTTTGGGTTGGATTATCTTCCTTTCATGGGCTTTTAACTACACTAGGCCCGAAACTATAAGTTCTTAAGACAATTTTTCCTTGGACCCCATATTTTTTTTGTGCATCGCCGATTTTTCAAAATGTCTATTTTGCCCTTCGTATTTTATTATTCGTTCAATTTCCATTGTTGTCAGCTCTTGTCTTGAACATTGTGCTCCCATGGTGTTCTTTCTAGTAAGCTGTTGTTTTGAACATTGAATTTGATAAAGAACATTATTCTGTGATATTGATTTTCGAGTTAATTTCTTATAATATAATTTGGAAGAATAATTTTATATAAAGAAATTATAAATCATACTATTAAGAAAAAATTATATCATTAACATTTCACATAGTATAATTTGTAGTTATAACATATTTGACTTCTGAATTACAAATTTAGAAAAGAAATATCTTATAGAAGAATTCTGAATTATCCTATCTAAAAAATATTTTTAAATTATATAATTTAAAAATACATCTTCATATTCAAAAATATATTTTAAATATATAATTTAAACCCCTTATAGAAGATGATAGGAATGAATAAAGGTGGTCAATGCAAAGAAGATGGAAGAATTATTAATTCAAGAATTGCAGCTGAAAGTGATAGATATTGATGGGTTGGGTAAGTGCTCTCAAAAGGAAGAGTGCCTTCCTTCTAGAGAAACCTTGGATTTGTATGGAATGAAAATGATGGCAATTTTTTATTCAAAAGATCTTCAACTACACCCTCTCTTTTGGAAAAGAAAAGAGAAAGAGTGCTTTTGGTGCTCTTTCAAATTCTAATCCTATATTTTTAATTTAATAATCAAGTTTTTTTCTTTGAAAAACCCATAAAGTCCCACTTTTATCATGTCTCTGTGACCATAAGATCTTTTGTTTTCTTCCCTTCAATCATTGAACTTCGTTGCCCATATTTGGAAAAGTAATACACCGGTTTTTCCTATGGTAACTAATAATGCATGCATGAATAAACATGAGCTTAATTGTAACTTACCAATAGTGTAATATAATTTTACACTACCAATTTGTTTTAAAGTATCATGGATATGTTTTTTAATATAATTATTAAAAGGGTATACAAATTTATCTTACATTATAGTTTATGATCGGTTTTTCCTATGGTAACTAATAATAGTTGTTCGTCTAATACTGAAATTGAGTTTCTTAAATAAGGTTTCATGATCAAGTTTTACAGAGAGAAAAAACATGGTTAAAATGAAAATTTCTATTAAAAATAGTTTGTCAGTTCTATGATCGAAATTAATTATTAAGAAAGTCAATAAATATTTGGCACCTTTAACATAATTATAATAAAATAGACATTTAAATTTGTTTTTCTTCCAAGGAATTGTGTAGTGCAACGACTATAATGTTTCGTATGATATTAACCTTATTTGTTTATTTATATTCCAATTAAATTTATATGTCGATCAAGAATTAAAATTGAGAAGAGACACAACCCTTAGCCTTAAATGTTAAGCAAGGAGGCTTTAAATGATACCAAATATTTGATTATCACAATAATCAATATGTAGAACTTCAAATGTTTTAATAAAGAAGGCTCCAATTGCATACATATTAGGAATATAGGTGTAATATAGGTATAATTAGTTATAGAATGGGATTTAAACAAAGTTTGAACTTTTTTTTTTAGTGAATAAAAATAGACTGCCTAATATATCGTCGTCTAACAGAATCTTGGTAAACCATTTAATCAAGTCATGATGAAATAAGCAACAAAGTAAAGTAACTAGTAAGAGTAAAGAGAGAACAACACATAAGAAATTATCTTGGTTCCTCTTAAGGCAAATACTTAAGAGCTTCTACTGACCAATACAACAAGTATTCTCACCTCTTTAGGTTATAACGAGTATTCACACATTCCTAAGTTACAACAAGCATTCACTTCTTTTTAGGTTATATCTTCTTAACCTCCCCCAAATGGTAAGAGAGAAAGAACTTTTTCCAAGACATGACATCATGTAGTGGAAAGTAGTTATACACATTATGCAGCAACAAATAACTATGCTTTGAACCATTTTTCTATGAAAGAAGACGTCAGTTTATTTCATATATCAAAACATATAAAGGTTTGTTCTTCCTATAAAAGAAAAAAAGCAACCTTATATATAGGTAGAGTTGTGTGAAAAGACAGAAAACAAAAAGTTAATTAAAGCAAAAAGGCTAACTAAAGGAGTTAGCTAACTAGAGTAAAAAGACTAATTAAAGTAGTTAGCCTATGAAACTAAAATGTGAAAACATAAAAACAAAAAGCAAAGGAAAACGCAATAACCTTCCTCAAGATGGATCATAAATATTCATGATACCAAGCTTATTAACAATATTTGTGAAAAGTTTTGATTCAAGGAACTTTGTGAAAACGTGTACAAGTTGCCCATGAGAAGAAATGGGAAGAAGACGAAACAAATAAGCTTGGAGCTTCTCAAAGACAACATGGCAATCTATCTTTATATGCTTAGTTCATTCTTGAAAAGTGGGATTGGAGGCAATGTGTCTTGCAGACTAATTATCATAATATAAAACAACAGAGACTATGTCGTGTAATCTAAGGTTGTGGAAGCTAGTGCACGGTACTAGGCTTTGAAAGAGGATTTGGAAACTGTGCTTTGTTTTTTTTTTTTTTTTATTTCCTTTGAAATGATTAAAGATGAACCCAAGAATATGTAGTAACCAGTGTAGATCGTCGTGTGCTTTAATAAGCAGCCCAATCTGAATCAGCAAATCCTTTAAGTTGTAAGATAGTATCTTTAGGCAAGAACGATCCTTTCACCGGTGTACTCTTTATATATCTTACAAATTGTGTGGCTTTATAGTGGTGAACAGTAGGAGCTTTGGAGAATTGATTGAGGAACTGAACAACATAGCTGATATATGGTCAAGTATTTATCATATACAATGGTTTTCTAATGATTTTTTGATATGAAATAGAATCATATGGTTTAGTGTCATCATGAATGAAACATGTATTTTTTATCATGGGAGTAACCACAGGTTTGGCAACTAGTAAGTCGATTTCAGTGAGGATGCCAAGAGCATATTTTCTTTAAATATGTGGATTCTTTTGTGAGATCTGGCTACTTCAAGACCCAGAAAATATTTTACATCTCCCAAATCTTTAACTTTGAACATTTGATCAAGGTACACAGAAACCTTTTGAATTTCGCATGAAGAATTGCCTACAAGTATAATATCATCAACGTAAACAAGTAATGCAATAAATGTGGATGTAGTACCTTTGGTAAAAAGAGAGTGATTAATGTTGGACTTAGCAAAACCAATGCCTTTCAAAGAGGAAGACAACTTGGCAAACCATTGTCTGTTGGATTACTTTAATCTATATAGTGACTTCTTCAATTTGTTTGTTTGATTAGCTTTTTGAGTTTTCATTCCTGGAGGGACCATCATGTAAATGTCTTCATCTAGGTATCTATAAAGAAAAGCATTATCAATGTCAACTTGCTTCAAGAACTAGTTTTGTGTTGTAGTAACAGCAAGAAAGGTTCTAACTATAGTAAGCTTGGAAACTTGGAAACTGGTGTGAAAGTATCTGTATAGTCAACTCCTTCAAGTTGGTTATAACCTTTTGTAACTAAACATGCTTTATAGCATTCCAAAGAACCATCTACATTGTATTTGATTTTGCAAATCCATTTGCATCCAATGGTTTTTTTTTTTTTGTTAATGGGTAGGTCATTGATAATCCACGTATTATTTTGTTATAGTGCATTGATTTCTTTTTCTATAGCCTATTACCATTATGAACTTCTTACAGCTTCATCATAAGTTTTTGGTTCATGGTTAGTAGATAAGGCAAAATCATATGTTTTTGAGAAAAATTATTGTAGTCAATAACAAAAGATATAGGGTACTTAACTCTTTGTATTAACAACATTAGAAATATTATGGTGATAATCATTTAGAAAGGTGGGAATTCTTCTAGTTTTGGACGATCTAACATTATCAGTGAAAACAATTTCAATTTGTTCATCTTGAACGAATCATTATTATGGTAGTGCATAACAGGAGTTTCAACAAAAAAAAAACTTTTAACTTGTTTATTCTCATAATCAATTTTCTTTTTGACTTTGTAAGGAAAAATGTTTTCATAAAAAATAATGTTTTTAAAACCTAGTTTCTGTAGTTTTGATATCAAATGAAACATACCCTTTAGTTCCATCTTTATATCCTATAAAAATGCATTTTCTGGATTTAGTGTCAAATTTTGATCTATCTCTTTCAAGTGTAGAAACAAAACAAAGGCTATCAAAACCTTTTAAATTTTTAAGATAAGTTATATGCCAATATATAAGCTTATAGGAGGTCCTTTTCTTTATTGCATTAGAGGAAATTCTATTCAAGATGTGCACAGCATGGGTTAAGGCATAAGACCAAAAGATAATAGGCAAACCAGACTGAAATAAGAGGCTACGAGTGATGTTTAGAATGTGTTGGTGTTTTCTTTTCACAATGGCATTCTACTAAGGAGTCTGAACACAAATTGTTTGGTGATAAATGTTCATTTTATCATACAGTTCATTCCAATCAAATTATTGTCTATTATCAAACCTTATAGTTTTAATCTTAGTATTGAATTGGTTTGAGCAAGAGCGATAAACTTTAATATGGTAGTTCTAGTTTCAACCTTATTTCTCATCAAATATATTTGGATATCTACTATAGTCGTCCACAACAATGAGAAAAAGTTTATATTCATGCATTGAAGATATATTAGTGGAACCCCATATGTCAATATGCACCAGTTCAAGAATATTAGATGAAACAATATCACTACGACTAAAAGGTAAGTTATGTTGTTTAGGAAAATGGCATGAATCACATGCACTATTCTTGTTGAATTGGATGTAAGGAAACACATTGCAAATATATTTAATACACCATCATCAAAAGGATGACCAAGTCTATAATGTCAATGTCTATGTTTTGATAATCATCATTATGTTCAAAATTAACAAATCCAATGACAGAACTATTTTTGCTAGCCTGCAAATAATTGAGATCATTCTGCATGTTAGCTCTTCCAATCGTCTTCCATAATATGATATCTTGTGTCTGACAATGCTCGCGAGAGAAAGTTAGTGTGCAGTTTAAAAGGCGTATCATGCACTGAACATATATTAGATTGAAGTTAAAATCAGGAATATAGAGAACATTTGTTAAAAATAAGTGCTCATAAAAGTGAGCAGTACCATAGAAATTTGTAGTAACGTGAGAGTCATTTGGTAGTTGCACAAAAATAGGCTTGATCATATGAAAACTCGTGAAATGAGAAGTGGAATAAGAGACATAATCAGTTGCCCCGATGTCAAGAATCCATGAGTTTTTTAGAATGTTTACTATTTTCAGAAGTTGTAGATTCATTAAAAAAATTATTTGCTCTATGTGTGGAGTTAACCTCTGGTTCTTGTATTATTTTCCATATTTTGTCCATCCACTCTTATGTGAACAACATACCACTTTGATTTTCTGTTTACTGCCAGAAGAATGGTTATTAAAGACATGTTCATTTTATGTTTATACCAGGATAGAAAGCCATGTTTGGAGTAGCATTTCTCAGACGTATGGTTCATTTTATTGCAATAACTACATTGCTTTCCAAAATTAGGATTGTGCACCCTTATCCTTCCTTGCATTCTCTAATAGTTGTTACTTGTGTTCTTTCCAAGTTGCTTTCGGTGGCCTTGGTTGTTAGCAAAGTTAATAACATTTTTATTATCAAGAGTGATACCTCTTATGAGTTGTCTTTCTTGTTGTAAAACCAGAGAAAAAACTCAATTAACACTAGGTAAGAGTTCCATAATCGGAATTTGGGTTTTGATGATGTTATACACACCATTTAAGCCTTTCAAGAAACACATAACGTGTTCAGAATCCTTTTGTTTAATGACATTCTTCATGAGACACATTTGATCTCGTATGTGCAACATAGTGTAGGCTGCAGTGAATCTAACTTCTCCCACAGAGTTTTCAAATTCATAAAAAACTTTGAAACACTTCTTTTACCTTGCTTTATGGAATGCATCTCTTGAAGGATGTTAGAAACTTTGAAGTGGACTCCTTTGAAAAATCGCTCTCTCAAATCTTCCCATGATTCTCTTGTGTTGTCAATGTATATAACGCTTTGTTCAATATGATTCGTTATGGCACATTGCATCTTTCCCTAACATCATACAGAGGTTTATCCATGGCATGAACTTCAATACTTCCATAAAAAAAAATTTAAATTTGTTCTTTGAAAGAAGAACATGTTTCATGGCTCTATTCCATGAATGGTAATTATTTCCCTTCAATCGAGGGTTAACCATAACCATTCCAAGGTTCTCTCTTAGGTGAAGGTAGTAAGGACTAGAGGGATTTTGAGATTCATCCATACTATTTTGTGCTTTAGTGTGTTGAGAATCCATGAAAGAAATCAAAAGATAAAAGAAAAGAGACCAATAACCTCAACTTGAAACTCTACAAAAGAGTTTTCAATGATGAAAGAGGATGAAGAGAAGACTACTGTAACGTATGCTGAAACGTAAACTTGCTTTAGAAAAAAATTGTGCAACGAAAGCAAAGCGGGTTTTCCTACTCTAATACCATATTAGATGTTACGAGAAAAAGAACTTCTTCCAAGACATGACATCAAGCAGCAGAAAGTAACTATGCACATTATGCAGCAGAAAGTAACTATGCATGAACCATTTTTTTATCAAAGAAGATGTTAGTTTACTTCATATATCAAAACATATAAAAGTTTTTTCTTCCTAAAAATATAGGTAAAGTTGCGTGAAATGACATAAAACAAAAAGTTAACTAAAGCAAAAAAAGCTAAATAAAGGAGTTAACCTAGATAGAGCAAAATGGCTAATTAAAATAATTAGCCTATGAAACTAAAACGTAAAAAACATAAAGATAGAAAGGAAAGAAAAACACAATAGAGATTAAGAATGTTGAAGAAAAAACAACACCAGCCATTTATTACTATAATTAATAATTATCAATTCCTAAGCTTTTATTAATGTACGTAGATGATTTATTTTAGGAGAAATATGTGGAGAATGTGAGTGGCATACCTTTGAGTTATTAGCTTATATAAAGGAAATAGTAAACATTGAATAAATATCACTCTCATTCCAATATTTATGAGTCTTTCTCTCTGCCTTATTATTTCAACAATTTGGTATCAGAGCCATACGCTTTTTGGCCTGTGGTGTGCACCCTATTGTTAAGATGAGTGATCTACAAATCGTTGGCGGTGTTAAGAAACTTAACAACCAGAACAACTACAATTCTTAGTCTACCTGCATTATGTCATACATGCAAGGTCAAGACTTATGGGATGTCGTCAATGGTAGTGAAGCAACGCAACCTGAGGCCGAAGATGTGCATGGGACGTTGCGGAAGTGGAAAATTAGAGCAGGCAAAGCCATGTTCGTTTTGAAGACGACGGTTGAAGAGGATGTGTTGGAGCATATCCGGGATGCGAAAACTCCCAAAGAAGCTTGGGATACGTTCGCTAAATTGTTCTCTAAGAAGAACGATACGAAGCTCCAACTCCTAGAGAATGAATTGTTGTCAGTGACGCAACGCGACATGATGATTGCACAATATTTTCATAAAGTAAAGTCATTATGCCGGGAGATTTCTGAGTTGGACCCAGAGGCTCCTATTGGTGATACTAGAATGAAGTGGATCATCATCCATGGTTTGAAGCCAGAATTTAGGAGTTTTGTTGTTGCTATACAAGGATGGCAAACTCAACCGTCGCTTGTTGAATTCGAAAATTTGCTAGCTGGTCAAGAAGCCCTCACTAAGCAAATGGGAGGAGTCTCGTTAAGGAAGGAAGAAGAGGCACTCTATGCCAATAGAGGCAGGATAAATTTCAAGCAACATGCCACAGGTGGCTCAAGAAAGCATAATGACAAGGCGAGAAATCATCAAGACGAAGGAAGCGCTCGTGCAGAAGGCGCTTCGAAGAATCAAAATAGCGGTAAAAAGTTTGAAGGAAACTGTTACAATTGCGGAAAGAAGGGTCACATGGCGAAAACCTGTTGGTCAAAGAAAAAGTCTGTAGAGAGTAATGTGGCTGCTTCCAAAAGTGAAGATGAATGGGATGTTGAGGCATTATATGCTGCAGAAGAAGAAGAGTTAGCTTTCAAAGCAACA